>JRYH01000984.1_pt1 | contig 69659 bp, 74 predicted proteins | sample 235351 | NCBI WGS metagenome assembly JRYH01 (sample SAMN03074221, study PRJNA261480) | activated sludge metagenome | biome: Wastewater Treatment Plant; feature: Wastewater; material: Activated sludge; isolation source: activated biomass of a wastewater treatment plant treating wastewater... ... | reverse complement strand
CCTCTGATCGTCTCCGCATATTGCTCGTGCTTATGGGCGGAAAGCTCCGCATCGGACGCCGCACTGAGCGGTCCGAACTCGCGATAGCGTCGAGCGGCTAAGCGGCTATCGGTTGCGAGAAGGTCATGAAGACCGGCGACCCGATCGTATGCTTCCCTTTCTACCGTGCGGAGCGCCTCATCGATGAGCGCTTCGAGTTCGGCTCGGCTGTGGTGGAGCGGAGCATGTTCCATCGAACGATCGAACCACGCGTCCGCGACGGCCCTGCCGGTGGTTCTCCCTTTTTGGTTCGTCATGAGCCAATCCTTCCGATAAATTCAAAAAGCCCCCAGAAGCCAACAGCCACCCCCAAGAACACAAGAGCGGGACCGAAGTTCTCTGCGCTGTGGGCTATCGAGACCGTCAAGCAGCCAATAGCAAAGGCGAATAGCGGCCTGGGGCTCATTGATCATCCTCCGTTAGCCATTCGATCGCCTGGATGAGGCCGATGGTGGCGACGACGACAAGAACTGTAGCCAGGGCGCGGCAGGCGATCGAAGTAATGAACTCCATCACTTCTCTCCTGTTTCCTTGGAGACGCTGCGTTCGTCACCGCGCTGGGCTTTGCGCTCCGGGAGCACCCACTCCTGCACAGGTAGCGGCGTCTGGCAGATGAACGAGAGCCAAGCTTTGCCGCGCGCAGTGGCGTGGTAATCGGGACCGTCAATCAGGCCATGGCAGCGAAGCAAACTTCGCGCATAGTGTGCCTCTGGGTCGCGCCATACGCTCTCCGGGATGTTTGACCCCGGCTTGTCGCTGCACACGCACTCGATCAGGACCTGAATGGTGAGAGGTGAGATGATCATGTGCTCTCCCCTGTTGCCTTGGAGAGAGCGGCGCGGGCAACGACTACGCAAGCCCAGTGTTCGGCTTTCTCAGCGTCTCCAAATTGGTCCTGCGCGTGCTGCAGGTTCATTTCGATTATCTTCTGAAGCGCATCGAACATCTCCGGCGCTGCTGCGATGAGACGGGCGTTGGCCTTGGCTTCCTCCAATGGAGGGCTATCATTTCCACCTTTGCCTATTGGCTTCCCGTTGCCGATATGAACGGTGGCGACAGCCCCCGCATACCCCTCGCAAACCACTGACGCGCAGTTGCACTCCACTTCATCGCGAGCGAAATGCGGCACAACCCACGGCCCCGGCGTGTGCTTACTATCCATTGGCTTCATCCTTCTTGGAGAGAGCGGGCTCGCACGCCAGTGCTGCTGTTAGCGCCGCCCGAACAGCGTCCCGGCATTCATCCATTGTGAGGGCGTTGAGCGTTATGTGCCGGCACGCCTTCGCTCCGAGTTCGATCATTTCCTCGGTCGGTATAGCGCGCGCCTTCTCCAGCTCTTTGGCGATCTCCTCGGCGGCCACGAAAGGACGCATCCCGCGTAAATCGTGCGGTTTCACGGTGCAATATTCTCCGGTAAACTCTCCGGTGTTCTCGTCAAACCCGAGCCAGATGCTCCCGCGAACCCGGAGCACGTCAGCATTCTGCATCTGCCACCTCCTGCTTTGCGATGATTGCGCGGAGGAGGAACGCGACACAGGTGAGGGCGTCATTGGCCAGCACAGGAAATGTGTACGCGATGGGCGGGCCGAGTTCTGCTGGTACACCTGCATGTGTCAGATAAAATCGACCGAGACCGTCGCGTGACCACGCTAAGCCCGGCAGCATCTGCTTTACGAGAGCGAGAGCAGCATCGAGGGAGGCGGTGTAGCGCGGAACCTCTAGTTCGCCGCTCGGTCCTATGAAGTTGAACGGTGGCATCGGTTCCCAGCCCGCGATGAGGGCGAGATCAACATCCAAATCCTGATCCGGCCCCGTCGCATTTTCGACGCGTGTCAGTAGTGCGGTGACACGGCTTCGGCAGAGTGAGAGTTAGCGTTTTTCTTTTTCATTTGCCTGCTCCTCAAAGAGCAAATGGCGCCATTCGCGCTGTGGGCAGCGCGCGCCATTATCCGCGGCGATGTGAAATGAGAGAAAGCGGAGCGCTGGTCAGGAACCACGCACGGGGCGCGTCGCGCAATCGGGGGTGCGGCGGAATTCGACGTTGCACGAAGGACGCCGAGCGATAAAGCCGGACCATGGCTTCGTCTCCTGAAGCCCCCCGTCCGCCTGCAAATCTTTACGCGAAATCTCAAGTCCGATCCAGCGTGCGCTTAGCGGTAGTTAATGCCGCCACAGTCGCAACAGCTGCCGCGAAGGGAATTTCGCAAGCCAATCCAGCGGCTACCTTTGTGCGCCGGGTGCCCACAACGCTGCCATCTATCTGGCGAGAAGAGCGAGGCTGTAATAGCGAGACGGCGGGGCGACAAACACGAATGGGGTGGCGCCCGCAAGAAACCGCATTGTTAGGAGCTAACGTCGTCCAGGTCGATCCAAGCTTCAGGATGAACTGAGTAAGCCATGAGAATCCTTCTCATCGAGGATGAGCCGCTGCTGGGAGACGCCGTAGCCGCTCATCTCGGCAAGCGGCACGCCGTCGATTGGATGCAGTCCCTTGAAGAGGCCTCAGGAGCGGTGCGGGCGATCGCTTATGACCTGCTTCTTCTGGATCTCAATCTTCCCGACGGGCGTGGGCTCGACCTGTTGCGGTCTTTGCGAAAATCCGGTGACCGCGTCCCGGTCATCATCATCACCGCGCGCGATCAGATCCGCGACCGCATCGAGGGCCTCAATTCCGGGGCGGACGATTACGTTCTGAAACCGTTCGATCTCGACGAGCTCACCGCGCGCATCCACTCCGTGCAGCGCCGCGCGGCCGCACACCCCAGTCCGCGGTTCACCGTTGGAGGCATCGAAATCGATCAAGCGGCGCGCACGGTCTGGCGCGACGGGGCGGAGATCCAGCTCACGGCGCGCGAGTGGGCATTGCTGGAATGCTTTACCTCCCGGCTCAACACCATCGTGTCGAAGGCCAAGCTCGAGGAAGCGCTGTACGAATTCGGATCCGAAATTGAAAGCAATGCCGTCGAGGTGTATGTCAGCCGCCTGCGCAAGAAGCTGGGCAGCAGCGCCATCCGGACGGTTCGCGGCCTTGGCTACAGGATGGACGCTTAGCCATGTATCCCTGGTCGATCAAGAAACGGCTCATCCGCTCGTTGATCGCCCTCTTCACGCTATTCTGGATCGCCGGCGTGGTCGCAGCCGGCCTTGTCGTTCGCGAAGAAGTCGCCGAAGTTTTCGACAGTGCGCTGCGCGCGACGGGAGGCGAACTCGTGCCCGTTGCTCTTGAGGAGTACCGCCGCAAAATCTCCGGGCAAAGCGATCCACGGCCTTCCGAGGCGCGCTCGTCCTCTTTCAGCGCAAGCCGCAGCCATGTGCATTATTTGCTCCGCGAACGAAGCGGCGCGGTGGTGCTCGCATCCACCGGAACACCCGAGCCGCTACCATCGATCCCGCTCAAGAAAGGCTTCTACGACCGGGGCGATTACCGCTACTACACGCATCATTTGGGCGACGAGGATCTATGGTTTGTCGTAGCCCATGAATTGCAGGAACGGCGGGAGGCGGTCATCGGATTGTGGCTTGGCCTTGCGTCGCCGCTGATCGCCCTCCTACCGATTGCGGCTTTTGCCGTGTGGCGCACGGTGGACCGAACCACGAAGCCCATGTCACGCGTTTCCCATGAGCTTGAGACGCGCGGTGGAAACGACCTCAACCCAATCGACACGACTGGTCTTCCATCCGAGCTCACCCCCGTCATAGAATCCGTGAACACACTGATGACGCGCCTCAAGGCTGCGATTGAATCGGAACGTGCGTTTGCAGCCAATGCCGCCCATGAGCTGCGCAATCCGATTGCCGCCGTGCAGGCGCAAATCCAGGTGCTCGCCGCCAATCTTCGCGGAACGGCTGACAGTGCTCGGGCCGAGGGCCTGGCGTCGCAACTCGCAGGGCTCGGGCGCCGCGTCGAGAAGATGCTGCAAATGGCGCGCGCCGAGGCCGGCCTCGCCCACTCCCGGGAGCGCACGGATCTCGCTGCGATCACCGCGCTGGTCGTGAACGATTTCCATCATCTGTCGAATGTTGGCGCACGGCTGAAGCTCGAGATCGAGGATGACGAAAGCTGTTGGGTGGTAATGGATCAGGACGCCATCGCAATCGTCCTTCGCAATGCAATCGAGAACGCGGTGCATCACGGCAGCGCGACCCAGCCCATCGACGTTCGCGTCACACGCAACCACACCGTCCGCGTCATCAACGCGTGCGATGTCCTGCCGCGATCCGCCTTACGAGAGCTCACGCGCCGATTCCGCCGAGGCAACGCTCAGCCGGTTCCCGGCAGCGGCCTCGGCCTCACGATTGTGGATATGATCATGCGTCAGGCGGGTGGTGCGCTGACGCTTGCATCGCCCGCCCACGGCCGTTCCGACGGCTTCGAGGCGGTCTTGGAGTTTCCTGGTGTAATCTGAACCCTCGGCCCGTGCTTTCAGGCAGGTGTCAGGTTCAGATCGGAATGTCCCTCCGCGCGTCTCACGCGACGGAGGGAGCCCGTGTACGCAACCATCGTTATCCCCGCTCACAACGAGGAGGACTGCCTCGGTCCTCTCCTGGTGGAAATCATCGATACGGTAAGCGCGCTCCCCGTGCGGGAGATCGTCGTGGTCGATGACGGCAGCACGGACAAGACCGCCGAGAGCACCATTGCCGCTGCCGGTGATAACGCCATGCTGCGCATCGTTCGCCACAGCCGGCGTCAGGGCCAAAGCCGCGCCCTTCTCACCGGCATCCGGGCCGCGTCGAACGACCTGATCGTTACCCTCGATGCCGACGGCCAGAATGATCCTGCCGACCTTGGCGCCCTCTTTGCTGCCTACGCAGAACGGCAAGCGCAAACCACGCGCCTGATGATCGCCGGGCAACGGCTTGGCCGGCGCGACACGCTCATGAGGCGTGTTTCCTCCCGGATCGCCAACCGCGTCCGCGCGGCCTTGCTCAACGACAACGTGCGCGACACCGGATGCAGCCTGAAACTTTTTCGGCGCCAGGACTTTCTCGAGCTTCCTTTCTTCGATCACATCCACCGCTTTCTTCCCGCCATGATGAAGGCATCCGGCGTGCAGGTCGTTCTCGTCGACGTGAGCCACCGGGCGCGCGCCGCTGGCCGCTCGAAATATGGCATCTGGGACCGCCTCTGGGTCGGCCTGCAGGATCTCGTCGGCGTACGCTGGCTGATGAAGCGCCAGATCGCGAACGTCGAGCTGGAGGACGTGTTTTGATCGCACCAGCGCCGTTTCCAGCGTCAGACACGCTATGGCTCAGCATCGGCCTCCTCGGACAGATGCTCTTTTCGGCGCGCTTTCTCATACAATGGATCGCTTCCGAGCGGCAGCGTCGCTCCGTGGTTCCGCGCGCGTTCTGGTACTTCAGCCTTGCCGGCGGCATCGTCTTGTTGGCTTACGCGATACGGCGCGCCGATCCGGTTTTCATCATAGGCCAGGCTGCCGGGATTTTGATCTACGGACGCAATCTCTACTTCGTCGCCGGTCGGCCCAGACCTGCGCAGACCGCAGGTGTGCCGCGTGACGTCGAACTCTAGTGCAGCCGACAGGCTGTGCGTCGCAGCCGTCCTGCTCCTCGGAACGCTCCTCATCGTCGCCGCTTCGTCGCTCCCTGCATTTCCGGTGGACGAGACGCGCTATCTCACGGTGGCGTGGGAGATGCGCGTAACGGGTGACTGGAGCCTGCCCACGCTCAACTTCGAGCCATACTCGCATAAGCCGCCGCTGCTGTTCTGGCTGATCAATGCGAGCTGGAGCCTCTTCGGGCTCGCCGTCTGGCCGGCGCGACTGATTGGTGCCGCAGCGATGGGGGTCGTCCTTATCCTCACGCATCGCCTCGAGATGCGACTGGCGTCAGAACGCAGGTCCGGTCCTGCTCTCAGCGCCTTGATGCTCCTCGGTCTGCCGCTGTTTCTGGTACTCGGCTTCTCGATCATGTTCGACATGCTGCTCACGGCAACCGTCTCGGGCGCGATGCTGGCGCTCTGGATTGCGGGGCAGACTGGGGAGCGGAAAGCGTTCCTGGCCTATGGCGTCTCGATCGGGCTTGGGCTGCTCGCCAAAGGTCCTGTCGTACTTCTGTTCACCGTCCCGGCGACACTGCTCGCACCTCTCTGGATCGCGCCAGACCAAAGGCGGGCTTGGCTCCTTCATGTCAGCGCAACGCTTGGGCTTGGCGTCCTGATGGCTCTCGCGTGGGCTTTGCGTGCCGCCTCTATCGGAGGACCGGAGTACGCTGAGATGCTGCTGTGGAAGCAATCCGCTGGCCGCATCACCTCATCCTTCGCTCACGCCCGCCCATTTTGGTTCTACCTTCCGGTGCTTCTCCTGTTTTTCCTTCCGCTGCTTATCTGGCGCCCAACGTGGGTCGGCTTGCGAAGAAGCCTCGAGGTCAGGGCACCGCAGCGCAATTTTCTCCTGAGCTGGATTTTGCCGGGCCTCCTTGGTCTCAGCCTGATCAGCGGCAAGCAGATCCACTACCTGTTGCCGTTGTTACCGCCGATCGCGCTGCTCGCTTCGCTCGGCCTGCAGCACATCATCCTGCGCAATGCAGACCGGACCGGCTGGATTGTTCTTGCGGCCGGGCTTCTCTTTGCGCTCATCGGTTTTGCAACGATCAGCAGCCATGACGTTGCATCCAACAGCACCCTCCTCAGCATAGCGGCGGGGCTTGACGTGACGCGGTTGCTTCTGATGGGCGCTCTGGCTATCGGCGCCATCGCACTCTTCCGCGGGACGCCCCAGCGGATGCTCGCAGGGCTTGCAGCGGCCAACTTCATCTTCCTCGGCGGATTGGCGCTTGAGGCCAGATCCGGCATCGCAAGCTTGTTCGACCTGCAGCCCTTGGCCGACGTGGTGCATGGCTTCCGCGACAAACCCATCGCCGTCGCTCAAAGAACCCGGGGAGAGCTGGGCTTCCTCGCCCGGCTGCAACAGCCCGTCATTTTCGTGCCAGAGGCCGAGCTTTCCAAGTGGCTCTCTAAGTATCCGGACGGCGTAGCCATCATTCGAAGCCCGGCGGCCCAGAGCGGCGAGGAACCTGTCGCGGGCCGAGTTCTCTACCGAAAAGAGTACCGCCTGACGGACGTGATCTCGGTCGTCTCCGCGCCGTTGCAGTAGCGTGCACCGAGGTCTTGAAACCGTCCGCCGGGACACAGCGCACCGGCTCTTTTCCGAAGTTAAGGCAGCGAATGGCAGCTAGGGCTGGGCCATAATATTTTCATTGCACGATACAATAATCCTTGTATTATTAGATCATGCGAACAGGCGAAGCCGTCACCGCTTTAGCCGCTCTGGCTCATGAACAGCGGCTCAATATTTTCAGACTTCTCGTTCGCGAGGGGCCGAACGGCCTGCCGGCAAGCGTAATCGCCGAAGCCATTGGCGCCTCGCCAACCGGCGCGTCGTTTCATTTGAAGGAGCTGGATCGCGCCGGGCTGCTTCATGCTACGCGCGAAGGCCGCTACGTGCGCTATGCGGTTCACGTTGAGGGCATGCGCCAGCTTCTGACTTATCTGACCGAGGACTGCTGCCAAGGACACCCGGAGCTCTGCGGCACGAACTTCAAGAAAATAAAAAGCGTGTGCAAGTAAGGACGTGTGGAAGGCTTGATGGCTGCTTCGCTCTCTCAACGCTTCACCGCGGAATTTGCAGGTTCGGCGCTGCTGCTGGCGACAGTGATCGGCTCCGGCGAGATGGGTATCACTCTGTCAGGTGGCAATGTGGCGGTCGCCCTTTTGGCCAATGCCCTCGCGACCGGTGCCATCCTTGTTGTGCTCATCACCATGTTGGAGCCAATTTCCGGAGCTCATTTGAATCCGGCGGTCACAGTAGTCTTTCTCGCGCGGCGCGACGTGTCGCCGAAGGAAGCGTTGACCTATGTGCTCGCGCAAGTGAGCGGCGCCGTGGTGGGCGTGCTTCTCGCGCACGCCATGTTTGATCTTGCGATCGTGCAACTATCGCAAAAGGCACGCAGCGGTGGAGCACAGGCGTTGTCGGAGTGGGTCGCCACGTTCGGCCTCGTGGCAACGATTCTGCTGACGTTAAGGGCTCGCCGCGAAGCCCTAGCCACGGCGGTCGGCCTATACATTATGGCTGCCTATTGGTTCACGGCGTCCACATCGTTCGCCAATCCCGCAGTGACATTCGCACGCGCATTGTCCGACACCTTCGCGGGCATCCGTTTCGCCGATGTGCCGCTGTTTGTCGTCTCGCAAGTTGCCGGAGCCTTCTGCGCCCTTTTCTTCGTCCATCGGCTTACGGGAGAGCGCCGGGCCGAAATACCCGCCCCCGTCCAGTCGCCCGCGGAATAGCCATGAGCATCACGATCTACCACAATCCGGCTTGCGGAACCTCGCGCAATACCCTCGCTATGATCCGCCAACGCGGCGAGGAACCAGCTCGTCTCCCTCATTCGTGCGATAAACATACCGGTGCGTGACGTTCTTCGGAGGAAGGGAACGCCCTATGACGAGCTGGGACTCAACGATCCCAAGTGGAGCGATGACGAGCTGATCGACTTCATGATGCAGCACCCGATCCTGATCAACAGGCCGATCGTCGTGACGCCACGCGGGGCCCGCTTGTGCCGCCCGTCCGAGTTGGTGCTCGAGATACTGCCCAACCCTGATATCGGGGACTTCACCAAGGAAGATGGGGAAGTCGTGCCCGGACGGAAGCGTTAGCCTATGCCAACGAAAGCAAGCAACGGCACAGACACCCTGCCGAACATCGATGCCGCGTCCTTTCGCGTTCCGGACGCCGCGCTTTTGGACGTGCCGTCTCCCTCGCAGCACCGGCCGCGGATTTTATTGCTGTACGGGTCCGTTCGGAAGCGCTCGTACAGCCGCCTCCTCGCGTTCGAAGCGCAGAGGCTTCTGGAGGCTTTCGGTGCTGAAACGCGCATTTTTCATCCAGACGGATTGCCGCTTCCCGACGACGCACCGGATAGTCATCCGAAGGTGAAAGAGCTGCGGGAGCTGGCCGCCTGGTCCGAAGGCATGGTGTGGTGCTCGCCCGAGCGGCACGGCGCAATGAGCGGCATTCTCAAAGCCCAGATCGACTGGATTCCACTTTCAGTAGGCGCCGTACGTCCAACGCAAGGTAAAACACTGGCCGTCATGCAGGTGTGCGGAGGTTCGCAGTCGTTCAACGCCGTCAATCAAATGCGCATCCTCGGCCGATGGATGCGGATGTTCACAATCCCCAACCAGTCGTCGGTTGCAAAGGCCTTTAACGAGTTCGATGAAAGCGGCCGGATGAAGCCCTCATCCTTCTACGACCGCGTCGTGGACGTAATGGAGGAGCTGGTCAAGATGACGCTTCTTCTTCGCGATCGCGCTCCGTATTTGGTGGACCGCTATAGCGAGCGAAAGGAAAGCGCCGAGGAGCTATCCAGACGCGTAAACTTGACTCCTGCCATTGCAGATAAAGGTGGCTCACCGCCGACTGCCGTGTGATGCCATCGCCCTGCGCATGAATGACGTGTCGCCTAGCCGGTATGGTAACCGGCTGCAGGCCCTATGGTCTTCCGAGACCTTCGGTATCATTTACACAACGTCATCATGCGCTCGGGAGATGCGCTCATGCGCCAGCTGGAGATTAGCCGGGTCTTCACCCTTATCGAGCCAGGACCCGTGGTGCTCGTTGCGACCCGCGACGGAGCAAAGAACAACGTCATGACCATATCGTGGACTATGGTGCTGGACTTCAAGCCCCAGTTCGCCATCGCCACAGGCCCATGGAATTATTCTTTTTCGGCCTTGCAAAAGACCAGGGAGTGCGTGATCGCCATCCCGGCGGTCGACCTGTTGGATCGTGTCGTCGGGATCGGGACATGCTCAGGCGTCGACACCGACAAATTCGCCAAGTTCACGCTGACGGCGATGCCCGGCAAGTTCGTCAAGGCGCCTTTGATCGAAGAGTGCCTGGCCAACATCGAATGCAAAGTCGTCGACCTGATCGCCAAGCACAGCATCGTCGTGTTGGAAGCCGTTGCGGCCCACGAGAATCCCACGCGGCGGGAAAGGCGCACGGTTCATGCAGTCGGCGACGGGACTTTCATCGTCGACGGCCGCCGGCTCGACCGGCGGAAAATGATGGCCTCCAAGCTTCCAAAGGGGATCTAAGTCACTACGGGGCGAGGCCGGCCGTGATGAATGCATTGTCGGGATCTAGCGCGCGGCAGCGTTGCAGCACTCCAGTCCTCACAGACTGAGTGCCGTGCCCGCATGGTGTAAGGTGCTGCCAAGCAAGCCCAGTTCCAGCTGGGGCGCCGCAGCTCCCGCCTTCTCAAGCTTGGCCACTGACACACCGACGAGGCGCACGCCGGTCCTCACCGGGTAGATCGACCGCACCAGCCCCAAGCTCACGTCGCGCAGCAGCGTTTGATCTGTGACGGGCGCGGTGAGTGTCTTGCTGCGCGTGATTTGCCGGAACGTGGCAAACTTCACCTTCACCGTCACCGTATGTCCGTAGGTGTTGTGCTTTTCACACCAGGCCCACACGTCATCCGCCATCTTGATGATGCCCGCCTCAATGTCCGCCGGGGCAAACAGGTCATCATCAAATGTGGTCTCGCTGCCGGAGGATTTGCGCGGACGGTTGGGTTGCACGGGCCGGTCGTCCTCGCCGCGAGCAATGCCATAGTACCAGCTGGCCGACCGCCCAAAATGCCGCTCAAGAAAAGATATGCTCTGTTGCCTGAGGTCGGCGCCGGTATGAATCCCGAGCGCCTTCATCCTCTCGGCCGTCTTCGGTCCCACCCAATGGAAGCGTTCGATAGGCAGGCTTTGCACGAACGCCTCTCCCTTGTTCGGCATCACCACAAACTGGCCGTTGGGTTTGTTCTGATCCGAGGCCAGCTTGGCCAGAAACTTGTTATAGGAAACGCCGGCCGATGCCGTGAGGCCGGTGGTTTCGAGAATACGCTTGCGGAGTTCTTCTGCCGTCGCCCACGCCGTCGGAATACCCTTCAGGTTATCCGTCACGTCCAGGTACGCTTCATCCAGCGACAGCGGCTCCACTAGCGGTGTGTATTCGCGGAAGATGGCGTGGATGTCTTTCGATACCGCTCTGTAGACCTCGAAGCGCGGCGCTACGAAAATAAGCTCAGCGCATTTTCGTAGCGCTGTGGTCGACGGCATGGCCGACCGCACTCCAAATTTTCGCGCTTCATAGCTTGCGGCCGCAACGACGCCGCGCTTGGCCGGATACCCCACCGCAACAGGCTTCTCCCGGAGCTCCGGGCTGTCTCGCTGCTCGATCGACGCATAGAAGGCGTCCATATCGATGTGGATGATCTTGCGCATCTGCTAAGATTAGCGCCGGGGAGAGGCACCCGCCAGCGGTGCGCCCGCCTCATGCACAACGTGTCACCATCGTGACGTCCTCACACGCCGCTGTCGTCTCCCGCACTCGCTGTCGACGAAAGCTGCATCAGCGCCCCTGTAAGCGCACCCCCTTACGTGGGGACGCTTTGAGTGAAACGTCGCGTTTTTTGCCAGCGGCACCCTTGCGCAACGGAGGACTATCCTGCGCGAGGAGAGTATCTACGTCACTCCGCAAGCGCCGCATCGCCCTGAGAAACACCTGCTGATCATCGAGCGCGCGAGAAAGTACCAGCGCACCCTGGATCCCAGCAACGACGTCCTCGGCACACGCGCGGGCGACCGCGGGCTTGACTCCCATTTTCGAAAGGCAACGCGCGAGCGCTCTCACCCAACGATGAAAATAGTCGCGGATAGCCGCGGCGAAGCTATCGCGCGTTGTATCGAGGGCGAACGCGCCGATCAGGCAAACCCGCCGGCCTGAGCGGAAGTATGTATCCACTTCCACCCACATCCGCTCGAGCGCGGCGCTCGGTGCGCCCTGCTCGAGAGATTGATAGATATTCTCAACGAACCATCCGTCGATCTGCGCGATCACTTCAGCCGCCATCTGCTCCTTTCCATCGGGAAAGAAGTGATAGAGGCTGCCCTTACTGATGCCTGTAAGCTCCGTGATCTTGCCAAAAGACGCGCCCTCGTAGCCAAGCTCCCGAAAAACCTCGGCCAGCATGGGAAGAACGTCCGCCTTTTCGTAGATCTTACGCACGGATCAGTGCACCCCGCGCTAGAGGCCGAGGTCGCTCAGTCCCGGATGATCATCCGGTCGCCGGCCGAGCGGCCAATGAAACTTGCGGTCCGCCTCTTTGATCGGCAGGTCGTTGATCGATGCAAAGCGCCGCTGCATGAGGCCGGCCGCATCGAACTCCCAATTCTCATTTCCATATGATCGGAACCAATGGCCGCTGTCGTCACGCCACTCGTAGGCGAAGCGCACGGCGATACGATTGCTCCCGAACGCCCAAAGCTCCTTGATCAGCCGATAGTCGAGTTCCTTTGCCCATTTGCGCGTTAGGAACTCAATAATTTCCTTGCGGCCCCGCGGGAACTCGGCGCGGTTCCGCCACTGGCTGCCCTCCGTGTAGACCTTTGCGACCCGCTCCGGATCACGACTGTTCCAGCCGTCTTCGGCGAGGCGCACCTTTGCAACAGCGATTTCAAGGGTGAAGGGAGGAACAAGAGCGCTCATGGCACAACTCCATAATCAGACTGACTGGTCTTATATAAACCATTCGGTTTAGAGTCACCAGACCAGACATGGCTCCTGGGGTTGGTCGGCCGGCAATGCTGGCACGCTAGAGCGCAACATATCTGGCAACACGGTGCGCGAATTGGGTGCGCAGCTTGGGCGTCGCGAGATCGGTGGGCGCCGTCTTCAAACCTTAGCGCCCACCTCAGGCTGCATCGCTAGGAACACCGAGGACGGTGTGGCCGCACGTGGCCATCACTCAGGTGTCTTTCGGCGGGGTGGCCTTGGCCATCTCCTCAAGCGCAAGTGCTGAATGAGCATAGGCGCCTCCCGCCCGCATCTCGGCGGCGACCCAAATCGCTTCCATCAGTTCCTGTTGCGAAGCACCATGCCGCAATGCCGCTTTGGTGTGCCCCTTGATGCAGTACGGGCATTGCGTGACGTGTGCGACGGCGACGGCAATGAGCTGCTTGACCTTTACAGGCAACGCACCTTCCGCAAAAACTGTTTGACTGAACGCCTGAAAAGCAGCCTCGGCATCAGGTGTCAGTTCGCGGCGCCTCTTCGCAAATTCCACAGTTGCAGCTGGATACATTCCTTCTGACATTTACGGTTCTCCTCTGATGACCACACAGCGGGAGCAGAGGGGGCGCGCAGACATGAGCCCCAATCCCTCAGCAACACGCCGGATCCTTAAGGCCCTCCATGGCGCTCATATAATGGCTGGGATCACCCAATCGTGTATCCGCCATCGACAACGATTTCCTGCCCGTAGACGAATTTGGCGGCGGGCGACGCGAGGAACAATGCGGCCTCCGCAATATCCGCGGGTTCGCCAAATGCGCCTTGCATCAAGCGCGCATTGATTTGGCCAGCTACCGCTTCAAGCGCATCAGCCGGCAACCCCGCTTTGCCCCAAAGCGGAGTGGCGATGGGTCCTGGTGCCAGGCTGTTCACACGAATGCCTACCGGTAACCAGCGCATTCCGCAGGACGTGCCGCGCGTTCCGTTCCTGCCCAATCGCGAACAGCAGCAGATGGGCCTCTTGCCGCTCGCAGCGGCGCAGTTCGAATCCGGCCTTCTCGGGGGGAACTAATGGCTGAAATCGCCGACCTGCGCGTCAACGACGCGAACAATACCGCACGGTTCCCTGAAGGCCAGAAAGCCCCAACAATCAACGATGGGGCTCGCGCTCTGGAGGGCATCATCGCGCGCGCTGACCGGGACCGCTCCGGCTATACGGCCACCACTGGCACGGGCGCGGCTTATGCCATTCTCACGCAGGCCGCTTAGCCAAGAGCGCACCCGATGATCTCGTCATCTGATCCTCCGCAGGCTCACGCATCGATTAATGCGGACACCGCCGCAAGCACCAATGAAGCAAGCAGAGCAACTCCTACTGTGGCGTTATCGAGCGAGCAACCCCTTACTCGCGGTGCGCTCGCTCACGCCTTGCGTGGGAATGGGATCACATTGCTCGCAGCATCGTCGCGCTCCGGCTCCTCGGCCGGCGCGCTCGCCCGTCGGGTCAAATCCTCCTCCAAGTCAAGACCGTTCGCTAGAGCATCCAACACCTCGCGCTCCACGCCACGGGCACGCGGGGTCGGAAAGGGTGACAGATGCGCGCCGGACCTCGCTCTCGGCACCTCAGATCCAACAACACATGAACACGCTCTATTGACTGGTTCGTCCCAATAGCGGACCACCGGCTGTATCCATGATCGCCGCTAACTCGTCCGCTGACCCACGTGCGAATTCGCGTTAAGAGCGGACATTGAAGACCATGCTAGCGACCATTTAGCGACTCGGTTGCGCTGTGTTAGCCTGCGAGTAGACAAATTGATAGACAGCATCCGCGGCGCTGTTGATCTCGTCATCCGCGTAGGCTTCCGGCAAACCTGTCGCGTCAGTGTACAGAGTGTCGAAAATCATCTGCCTCACCCGGTCACGGTTGCCCTCGGTCGCGCGCCAATTTGCGATGTCCCGCTGGAACTTCGAGAGCCGTGCATAAAGGTCAACCGCAACGGCCTTGATCTTCTTGATGTCAGCCGGCGTCAGCGTGTCCTTGCGCAACAAATCGAAGATGGGCAGGGCGTCTTCGGGAAGCTGCTCTTTAGCAGCGCGTGCTTCTTCTTCGTCGAGCGCCTCGACCAGCTTGAGCAATCGCTCGAAGGTTTCCTCAATCGTGACCCGGTCCTTCTCGGCATTGTACTCGGCGACGAGTTCCTCGTAGTGATGTTGGAAATTGATGCGCAGCGGGTTGCGGGCAATCATTCGGGCAAGGCGTGCCTCGATGGCATCCCGAAGCGAGCGTGTCTGGGTGTTCTTGTTGGGCGCCCGCTCAAACTCCTGACGGAGGCGCTCAAAATCGATGGCAGCAATGTTGTAGAGTTTAGCGGGTTTCCTTCATCCATTTGATTTGTCGCTGAAGGGCAACGGCATCTTGTTCATCGCGGGTGGCCTTCAAAGCCGTCTCCAGCTTCTTGGTTTTGGTTTGCCAGTGCTGCGTGATGTAACCGTGCATCCGCGCACAGGTGACCTTATCGATGCAGACGAGCATGGCTTTGCCGCTCTCCCACCGCGTGGAATAGTGTTCCACGAAATCTTTAGCGATGGCCTCGAGGCGGTCGCCCGCAGTGATGATGTGATATTCGCGCTTGAGTTCCTGTTCCAGACGCGTGGCCACATCCCGGTCCGATAGCTCCGTTTCAAATTCCTCCAGCTTCTCGGCGATGCGATCGTTCAGTTCGTCGTGCGCCAGGTTAAGCTTCTCGCCGCGCGCGTCGTAATAAAGCGGAAGGGTGGCACCATCCTCCACGGCGCGCTGGAAGCCATACTTGGAAACGTATCCGCCAAAGATCTTCTTGGTGATCTCGTCGCCTTTCATCAGCGGCGTTCCGGTAAAACCGATGTAGCTGGCGTTGGGCAGGGCGAGACGCATGTTGAGCGCGAGCGTGCCGTACTGGGTGCGATGCGCCTCATCCGTCATGACGATGATGTCGGAGCGGTCGGAATAAGGCTCGCCCTTTTCCACCGGCTGGTTAAACTTCTGGATCAGCGAGAACACGTAGGCCGCGTGCTGGTCGGTCAACTTGGATTTAAGATCATCGCCCCCTGATGCGCGGACGTTATCGTTCTCGCTCACGGCCCCGGCGCCCACGAAGGTGCGGTAGATCTGGTTATCGAGGTCTTCGCGGTCGGTGAGGATTAAGAAGGTGAAATTGCCGCCGAGCTTGCGATGGACTTTCCGGGCAAAGAAGACCATCGAGTAGGATTTGCCGGCGCCTTGCGTGTGCCAGAACACACCGAGCTTTCCTCCAAGGCCTTCGCGGCGTCTTACGGCATCGAAGGCCTTGTTGACGCCGAGAAACTGCTGGTTTTGCGCGACGATCTTAATGGTCTCGCCGGCTGAATCGTCGAAGAGAATGTAGTTTTCGACGAGATCGAGGAAGTTGGCCTTGTTGCAGACGCCTTTGAGCAAGGTCTCCATGTCCACGGCGCCCTTGTCGTCCTCATGCAGGCGCTTCCATTCGCGGAAGAACTTGAACGGCGTTGCATACGCGGCAACCACAGCCTTGTGGCCGTTGCCGAGGATGACCGACTGTCTCGGTCACGAGAAGCGGGCAATCGCAGTCGGAGCCGCCATGAACGACCCGATGTCGGACGGCTGCTAAACGAGTTCCCGAGGGATGCCGTTCAATCGCATCGAGGAGCAGCGAGCGCGCGGCATCGTGATCCACAATGTCCTCGGTTCGTCAATCGCTGCCACGCTATCAGCATCGCTGGCGCGGAAGCGCCCGTTTGCCGCGCCAGGCTTCGCCGTGCAGCGGCTTTTGACTTGATCGGGAGAGGGAGGGCCTGCCCCGCCAATGAATAGCCGGTCAAAGCGAAGCGAAACGGGAAAACCGAAACTCGGAAAGCATGCGAGAAATGGGGGGCGGCGCGCCGCACGTCGCGCGGACGGCAGGAAGAACCTACGAGGACGGCCCTCATAGCCCCAGGACCGCCGTGGAGGCTCGCTGAGCGGCTTGTGCGGCGTGCACTTGGGTGTGTGTGGAGCGCACTGGACGGCCCTCCTGCGCCCGCTGTGGGCGTGCTGCTGTGGATGTGTTCGGTGCATCGGTGTGCACGACGTGTGGTGTGGCCGCCCGCCTCCGGCGGGGCACCAGCCCGCGTAGCGCGTGCTTGCCTCTCCCCTAGCAGGAGGGCATGGGGGGCTGTTGCCTATAGTAGCGTTGGTGGACGTGTCGCCGACGATCTGTCGCCATGCCGATCGCAACTGGCCAGCCGTTGCGCTGTTCAGATCGCCAGTTCAAATCGCTCAACTTTTTTGGGAAATGGAAGCCAAAGGTGAGGCGAATGCCGTGGTCGGGATGATGATCCTTGGCCGACAAGGCGCGCGATGCGCGCTGGCCGTCAGGAGGAAGGAACTGCATCGGTAAGCGTGACGGCCTTGCCGCCAAGCGCCGCTGGGCGGCGCGCTTGCGCGATCGGGATCTCTCTCGCGCGTAATTCACTGTGCAGGCTGGTAGTACACCTACAGCCCGGGGGGGGCTCACGCCCCCCGACCACGATGCAGCGTCTGACGAGCTATACTCTGACAGCGGTGACCGTATAGAGCACCGTTGCAGTGACCTATATATACAAGAGAGAGTGAATGTGACGTTTGTGATGATTGGGACGGGGTATAGTAGGGGCGGCCAATCAGGCTGCCATCGGCTGACGTGTCGTGACGTACTTGCCTCGACCGAGCTTCTCGACCTCTCCGGCCTGCATCATGCGGGGTAAATGCTGCCTTACTACGTTGGGGGCCACGCCTGACGCGGCGGCGATTTCGTTTGGGCCGATAGGAGCGCTGGCGGCCTTGAGGGCATCCATGATGCGCCGGCGACTGTCGGACCGCGCCCGATCTTCGGGGTTGCCGGCGTCCTCGAAACGGCCCGTCTTGCCATCAAATGAGAGCGCGAAGTCGAACTCGTCTATGTCCCGACCTCGCCCGTACAACACGAGCCCATCTGGCACCCTGTCCAAGATCACGACATGATCAGCCGCTCCCGTCAGCCCCGTCGTGGCGCTGACGGTGTCGAAGCGGTCCCCCAGTGCTTCCATCTTGCGGGTGTGGGTGATGGCGACGACTGCGATGCCGAATTCGTCGGCGATCACCTTTAAGGGCTCGAGCGCAGCGTAGTCTGCCTGATAGGCGCTCACCTTCTTATCATCCCCGCGGATTTTCTGGAGCACGTCGACAACGATGAGGCGCGGGCGATCCGCTTTTCTGATCCAGCCGCGAATAGCTGCATCGCCGCCCTTATCCAGGGGCGGGCACCCGGTCGCCAGCGCCAGCGTGTCAGGCGCGTCGCCCCCTTCGCCGAGGATCGTGCGCACGCGGCTTTGCAGTCGCGCCTGCGTGTCCTCGAGAGCCAAGTAGAGGACGTCTCCGGACGCGATATCACGATCGAGGAAGCGCTCGCCTGAAGCGACGGCAAGCGCCGCATTCAGCGCGAACCAGCTTTTCCCTATTTTAGGTTTTCCAGCGAACACGGTTAGGCCGGCTGGAACAATATCGTTGATGATCATCGGCACGCTCGCGATCTTTTTGGCCAACAAATCTCGAGCCGTAATGGTGTCAAGCATGCAACAACTCCCCGCACGCCGCTTGCTCACTCTCTCGCGATTTGCTACTGAGAAGGGGCGCGACTATTTCTTTTTGCAGTTAGTTGCCCCCGGTTTTTCCGGGGGCTTTTTTTTATTCGGGTGATCGATAAAAGCCTGAAGCTCGCGGCAGCGCTTTTCAAGTTCATTTCGGAATGAAGCCGAAATGCCGCATTATAAATTCTATATGTTATTTGCAGCGAGCAGGTTGAGTTTGCTTTCGCCCATTAGTGCGTGAACTCCGACCACCCCCAGATGGGATCACCGAACTTCGTCTGGCGTCAGTGTGGTGGAACCCTGCATCGCGCCAAGCGTGATGCGTGGCGACCCCTAGATTTTGTGACGGCTCCAATTGAGCGATCGTCACTTCCGCGATCTCAGCGGCGATGCAGGCAAGCGGCAGGCTCAGGAAGGGGCTGAGGGCTCGCCGGCTCTGGCGGTCTATTAAGTAATAGACGGGGTCCTCGCCTCTGCCGGGTAGCGCAATGACTCCGTAAGGGCCCCGCAGCAACCCTTCTATCTCAAACACAGAGCCGGCGACGATCACCTCAACCGTCCCATCCGTCCAATCTGTCACGTCGTCCTCCTTTAATTTAATTGCGCTTCAATGATCCCCACTGGCGCGCTCAAGTCAAAAGAGATAACGGCTCCAACACTCTGATATAGTTGTATATTTTCCAACTATCGGTTGGAGGAAATCCAACTTTCATACGTGGTCTCGCGCGTTTTCAACGCGTTAGCGCGAGCGCGTCGGTGACGACCGCGGGGTTGGATTTCGAGCTGCGGCTGTGGATAACTCAGCCCGGTTTCAGCCGGTGCGGGGGTCGTAGGTTGTGGCTATCAATGATGAGCCTGAATAATCAGGGCGAAAGAGAGGGAGGACTAAAGGTGCGAACCGAACGCGACGAGCTGCGGGCTCAGACGAAAATGATGGCTCAAAAGAGGGCAACGGAGGGGTTTGTCTCCGGCTTCATGATCTTCTGCTTCTTGACCTGGGTGGCAAGTTTCACATGGCCCGACGCCATGCCGGATGCGCCCTGGTACGTCTACGCAATCGTGATCGGGATCTTCACGGGCTGGCTTGCCCGTCTGCAATACAAGAAGCTCGTGAACGGGTGAGACCTAGCGCACCATGGGCGGCTTTCTCTCCGCTTTGCCCCGCCCCGGTTTCATCCGGAGCGGGACCTTTTATGCCTTGGTTCGGCGGAACGTCGTCGGAACTAATCGCGAAAGCCTGGATAGGTTAGGCGGCGCCGAACCTTCATAACCCGTTGATCTTGCTAGCCGTAGGCGCCCCCGTAGGGAGCGCCATTTCCGTTGCTTCCCAGTCAACCGCAGGCTTGCGGCGGCACAGCCTGGCCGCTTGATCTGGCGTGATTGGGCCGTGACCCACCGCTCATCGATCGGACATTTTTCGCGGCCGGCGCGCCGGCCGGCATGGGCGCCGTTCCGCAGTAGACAGCCGCGCTTCGGAAAGCTCGGGCCCCGCCATAAGCCTCACGCAGGATTGGGTGCTTAAAAGCACCCTCATAGGATGGCAGCACAACTCCTTGCCGAGGTGGAATGTCCCGGAAACAGCGGCGGCTTATGCAGGCCAAATCGCGACCCGTCACGGCCGCGGGGCAGGATCCGCGTATCGCCCGGGACTTTCGCGAGGCCGTGCGGCTCTTGCAGGCAGGGCAGCTCGAGCAGTCGGCGGAGGCGCACCGGCGCATCCTTGCACGCGTGCCGCGCCACGCGGCGAGCCTCAACAATCTCGGCCTCATCGCAGCCAAGAGGAATAATGCAACCGAGGCGATCGCGCATATCCGGCAGAGCTTGGATGCGGATCCTCGGCAGCATCAGGCGTGGCTCAATCTCGCGCTCCTGCTCAAACAGGCGCGCCAGCTCGACGAAGCCATGGCGGCATGCCGGGAGGCGCTGGCGCTGGAACCCGCAAGCGCAAAGGCGCATATCGCGCTCGGCGATCTGCTGCGCCTCGGGGGGAACGCATCCGAAGCCGTAGCCGCCTATGCGGACTCACTAAGGCACAGTCCCGGGCAGCCGGGTGTGCTCGTCAAAATGGGCGAGCTTGCTCTGGCGACGGATCCGGACGAGGCGTCTTCATATTGCACGCGCGCGCTGGCAATCGATCCGCAGCATGCGGGCGCGCGCAGCCTCGAGCAGCGGATCTTCGCCGCACGCGTGCAGGACGGGGATGCCGGCGAAAAGATCGATGCCGAGACGGCCGATCCAGCAGAGCGCGTGCGCCGCTATGATCAAACGGCACTGCTCCTTATCGGGCAGAAGCGTTTTCTCGAAGCCGTCTCTCTTCTCGAACGCGCGATCGCCGTGCAACCGGGCGAGGCCGATCTTCATTTCCACCACGCGGCGGCGCTCGAAGGGGCCGGACGGAAGCAGGATGCGCTCAGCGCCTATCAGGCAGCACTCGCGATCGAGCCGGAGCGGGCGGATGGCTATGCGAAGGTGGGCCTCCTTCTGCGCGGCATGGAGTTCCATGACGCTGCCATCACGGCCTTGCAGCACGCGATCAAGCTCGATCCCAAGCATGCGGACGCGCACTACAACCTCGGCATTACGTGCAAGCTGAGGAGGCGGTTCGATGAGGCCCGCAAGGCGTTCGAGAGGTCGATCGCGTGTGCGCCCGAGTCGCTCGTCCATCGTGCGGAACTCGCGCATCTGCGGCGCATGACATGCGCGTGGGACGGACTGATCGAGGAAGAAACCCATTGCCTCGAGATGCTGCGCAAGGCGCCGCAACTCATTCCTCCGTTTCAGATCCTTCCTATGGCGTCGACCCGTGCGGACCAGCTCGCGGCGGCACGTGCCTTTGTGCGCGGTGTCACCGTGCCGGAAGCGTCGCAGCTCCGGAGCTACCGGGCGCAACCGAAAGAGGGCGGGCGCATCCGCGTCGGTTATCTCTCGGCGGACTTCTTCACGCACGCCACCGCGGTGCTGATGGCGGAGATCCTGGAACAAGCCGATCGCGAGCGGTTCGAGAACGTCGGCTATTGCTACAGCCCGGATGATGCGAGCGAGATGCGGCAGCGGATTGTGGACGCGTTCGATCGCTTCGTGCCTATCGGCGGGATGTCGAACTTCGAGGCTGCGAAGCAGATTCACGATGACGGCATCGACATTCTCGTGGACCTCAAGGGCTATACGCGTAGCGCGCGTACGGAGATCCTGGCTTACAGACCGGCGCCCATCCAGGTGAATTACCTCGGCTATCCGGGCACCATGGGATCGGATTTCCTAGACTACATCCTCGCCGATCCGATCGTCGCGCCGATGGAACACCAGGAGCACTATACCGAGCGTATCGTGCATCTCCCGCACTGTTATCAGCCTAACGACCGGCAGCGCAGGATCTCAGATGCGCCGATGAGACGCGCCGATTTCGGGCTCCCCGAGGACGGGTTCGTCTTTTGCTCGTTCAATAATATCTACAAGGTCGGGCCGGAGCTGTTCGACGTCTGGATGCGCCTGCTCACAAAGGTGCCGGGCTCCGTGCTCTGGATCCTCGCCGGTGGCGAAGCGCGGGACAATCTCAAGCGCGAGGCGGCGGCGCGAGGCGTCGATCCGGCGCGGCTCGTGTTTGCCAGCCATAGTCCCGGCCCGGAACATCTGGCGCGCCACCGGCTTGCCGATCTCTTTCTCGATACGCTGCCGTGCAATGCGCACACGACGGCGAGCGACGCGCTATGGGCCGGGCTGCCGGTGCTGACGTGCATCGGGGAGACATTTGCAGGGCGTGTTGCGGCCAGCCTGCTCAGTGCAATGGGGCTGGACGAACTGATCACGACGAACTTCGACGACTACGAGCGCTTAGCCCTCGCCCTGGTGCAGGATAAGGCGCGCCTTGAGGCGATCCGGCGGAAGATCGAAGCCGGCCGTGAGACAAGCCCGCTCTTCGATTCCGCACGCTATGCGCGCAACCTCGAACGAGCTTACGAGACAATGGTGGACATCATGAAACGTGGAGACGCGCCGCAGGCGTTCGCCGTGGCAGAGCCAAAACCTGCGGATAGCTCCGGCGGAGCGATCGCGGAGCCGCGCATCCCCTATGCGCATTGTCCGCTCTGCGAGGGAAGCGACATTCCCTATCAGATCGAAGCCAAGGTGAGCGAGCATCCGCTCTATACGCCCGCGCTGCCGCCGACCGTGAAGTGGCGAAGTTGCGCGGATTGCGGGCACGTCTTCACCGAAGGACCTCTCTCGCCCGACGCGCGCGACATCGTGTTGGCCTCGATGATGCCGCACCAGCAGGTGGGCAACGAGGCCGACACGCGGCGGATGGTTGCGGCGCGGATCGTCGAGCGTGTCGCCCGCCATGTGCCGAGCGGGAATTGGCTGGACGTGGGGTCTGGCCACGGTGCGCTATTGTTTACGGCTGCCGAGTGGGGCTACGAGGTCATCGGGGCAGATCTGCGCATTGATAATGTGGAGATGCTGCTGAAACTCGGCTTCAAGGCCATCTGGAACGAGCTGGAGGAGCTCGATGCCGTCGAAAGCTTCAACGTCATCAGCATTGGGGCGTTCGAGCAGACGGCTTTTCCGAAGCGCGCACTCTCCACCGCCCATCGCGTGTTGAAAAGCGGTGGCGCACTCGTCCTCTCCATGCCCAACATGGACACCGTCGCTTGGCGCATTCTCAATGCCTCCGGCGCCAACCCCTACTGGGGAGAGCTTGAGGCCTGTCACCACTTCACGCGAGAGCGCCTGCAGAGGCTGCTCGAGACGCACGGCTTCCGGTTCGCGGAGTACGCCGTGAGCGAACGCGGCCCGAGCTGCATGGATGTGATTGCTATCAAGACCTGAGCCATACGTGGCGGCTGGAATTGTGTCTTTGGAGCGCTTCCCCAAAAGCCCAGATTCTATGTAAACAGAAACGGCTCTAAGTTTTGCTTCTTCGTGCTTCTTTCCGGAAAACCGGTTCCCACTTTTCCGGAAGCACTCTAGGCGGCATCCGCCAGGCGGCGCAGAGCATGGGCATCCAGGATGCGCAAGCCCGACGGCGTTTCCCGGATCGCGCCTTCCTTCTTGAGGTGAAGGAGCGCCGCACCGAGCTTCTCGATGCTCATGTGCAGCTTGTCGGCGACGAAGCCCGCGGTCACATCGTCCGAGATGAGGTCGGATTCCCGACCCTCGGGGCCGTTCATGGAGGAGAGTGCGAGGAGGAAGTTTGCGACCCGCGCGGCAGCCGTTACGGACTCCGTGGCAAGCGCCCGGTCGCGCAGATAGTCGAACTCCCGCTCAACGGCCGAGGCGACGCGGAACGACAGACGGTCGTCACAGTCGATAGCGACTTCGAACTCGTCGTCGGAAACGATGCTCACGACGGTATCGACCATGGCCTGCGCCGTGCTCACGTGACGATGAAGCTGGCCAAGGCCAACAATATCGCCCGGAAACGCGAATTCGATCAGCTCATGGCGGCCGTCGGACCAGAGCATATAATGGCAAAGGGCGCCGCGCTCGATGCGATAAAGCGTGCGCTGATCACCAGGCTGGAAAAGAATCTGCCCCGTTTCGACGGTCTGCAGCACGAGGCTCTCGCCCGGCCGAGCCGGAATTGAATTTCCGCAACATGTGCCCCGGTGGGCAGGTTCTTCGGGCTGGCAGACGATTGCCATAACGCATTACTCCGACGATAGGCCGTGATCTAGTTTTCCATATTGCCTTAATCAAGTCATAATCTGCTTGAGCGTCAGTGACTAAAGAGTTCATATTCATTTTAAAACTATGAACGTAGTGCTCTGTTCCAGGGTGTGCGTTGGCTTTTAGTCGATACTGCGTGAAAACGGCTATCCCCTTCTGGAATGCCCGTTTTTTGCTGCGTTAGGCCCATAATGAAGCAAAGATTTCGCGGGCTTGCCCTGGTAGGCAGCCAGACGAAAATTCCAAAATCGTTTGCGGAAGGGAAGTTTAACGAAGCGAGGATGGCGCTTAAGTATTTGATGGCGCTATCTATTCGCGTCTAAAGACGTCGGGCGCTACTGCCCGCCTTCGAATGGCGGCGTCCGAAACCGGCCTCATTGTGCAAGACACCGGGCAAAGAGGATCGGAAAAGTGGGACCCGATGGGAAAGAAGAACGAAGAAACAAAAGCTTAGAGCCACACCCCGTTTCCACTTAAACCGGAACCGCTCTAAGCCAGGGTCGTTTCGGGCCTCATCGGTCCGAAGCACGAATTTAGACAGGCGCCGAAGAGATACGGCTCTCCGTCACGATATAGGTCATCGGAATATCGTGGGGTTGGGGGTGAAAGCCTTCGACCTCCATCCGGTCGAGGCCGACGCCGATTGGAATCGGGCGAGGGACGCTTGCCGCGAGCGTGCGGTCGAAATAGCCGCCGCCGTAGCCGAGACGCCAGCAACTTTGAAAGCCGACTAGCGGCGCGATGACGGCGTCGGGCTTCACCACAGTCTTTTCAATCGGCACCGGGATGTTCCAGAAGCCGCGCGTCATGCGTGCCGCCGGATGCCAGTGCCAGTATTCGAGCGGAGCCTTCGGCGCCACGACCACCGGCAGGGCGAGTGTGAGTCCTCGTCGGGCGCCCATCTCGCCGGCCCACTCGAGCAGGTTCATCTCGCGCTTGATCGGCCAGTAAATGCCCAGCACACGGATGTCGGTCAGCTGCTCGAATACGAGGTCGAGGTTCGCCGTGAGACGGTGCGTCAGGTCCTGGCGCTCGGTGCCGGACACGCTCTCCCGCTCACTAAGCAGGCGCTCCCGTTGTGCGCGCCGCCAGGGCTTCCCGTCACTATCGCCCGTCTCCGCCAAGGTCATGCGTCCGCCGGTGCTGCTGCGAAGCCGATTGGCGCGATGACGGGGCCTTCACCGCGGCTGAGACAGACGCCGAGATGCAGGGATTCGGCGATGCGCTCGGCGCGGTCTATGAACAGGGCCGCCGGAGCTCCGGGACAAACGAGGTTCGCCGTTTTTCGGAAAAGATCGAGCCAGCGTATGAAGTGGACGCGCGAAATGTCCGGAATGGCCGCGTGAACGGGCATCGGCCTGCCTTTGTAGCGGCCGGTCATGAGCACCACGGAGGACCAAAAGGCCGTCAGCTTGTCGAGGTGCTCGGGCCAATCGTCCACGCGCGCCTCGAAGATCGGGCCCAGCATGGCGTCGCGACGCACCTCAGCGTAGAAGCTATCTACGAGGGTGCGAATCATGGGCTCCGTGATCCCGGCTGCTAGGCCAGGGGCCTTCGGATGGGGGTCTCGGGACATATGGTAATAGTCCCCTTCTTACTTAAGATGCATTCCTAATACATCTTAAAAAATCCGCCAGGTCAAGGCATGCCAGCGAGGCATTTGGACAGGAACGACTCATGCGTCTCACGCAACTTACCGATTATTCGCTTCGGGTGCTCATGTATTTGGCGGCCCGGCCGGAGCGTCTCGCAACGATTCAGGAGATTGCGTCCGCCTATCGGATTTCAGAGAACCACCTGATGAAAGTCGTGCATCGGCTTGGGCAGAACGGATTCATCGAGACCATTCGAGGCCGTGGCGGCGGCGTCCGCCTCAAGGGAAGCGCGAGCCGTATCCGTATTGGCGCTGTGGTGCGGGCCGTCGAGGAGGACTTCATGATCGTGGAATGCATGGGAACAAACGACACATGCCGCATCACCGACGTGTGCCGGCTCAAGGTGGCGCTGCGGCAGGCTCTCGGCGCATTCCTCAAATCTCTCGACGGATGGACGCTCGCTGATCTCATGCGCAAGCCGAACGCGCTGATGGATGCGCTCGCCATCGAAGAGCGCTGAAGCTCGGGTGAGCTGGCGAATATTGAAGGGACCACCATGGCATTCAAAACACGGCTCACCGAACGTTTCGGGGTCCCTCACCCTATCATCTCGGCCCCCATGGCCTTTGCCGCAGGCGGGCGCCTCGCGTCAGCGGTCTCCGCGTCCGGGGGCCTCGGGCTCATCGGCGGCGGGTATGGCGATCGGGCCTGGCTCGAGGAGCAGTTCGGGCTCGTCACGCCGGGGGCGGTTGGATGCGGGTTCATCACGTGGTCCCTTCGCCGTGCGCCGGAGCTGCTCGATCTAGCGCTGGGGCACCGCCCGCGTGCCATTTTTCTTTCATTCGGAAATCCGGCGCCGCTCGCCGCCAGGATCAAGGATGCGGACGTGCCGCTCATCTGCCAGGTGCAAACGCGCCGCGACGCGGAGCATGCGATCGGTTGCGGTGCCGATGTGCTCGTCGCGCAGGGTGCGGAAGCGGGAGGACATGGCGAAGCGCGCGCGACGCTCACGCTCGTGCCCGAGGTTGTCGATCTCGTCGCCCGGCGGTCTCCCGAGACACTCGTCGTTGCGGCGGGCGGCATCGCGGATGGACGCGGGCTCGCGGCGGCCCTGATGCTCGGCGCCGACGGGGCCCTGATCGGCTCGCGCCTTTGGGCGTCGGAGGAGGCCAATGTCAGCCCCGCCATGCATGAGGCGGCGCTGGCAGCCACGGGAGACGACACGATCCGATCGCAGGTGATGGACCTTGCACGTAAGCTCGACTGGCCGGCGCGCTATACGGCGCGTGTCCTGCGCAACGCCTATATCAGACAGTGGCACGGACGCGAGCAGGAGCTCATGGAAGTCGCCGACGAGGAGGCTGCGAAATACCGCAAGGCGTGGACGGACGGCGATCCGGAGGGCAGCAATACGTTCGTCGGTGAAGCCGTGGGGCTGATCGGGGATGTTCAACCCGTTGGCGAGATCATGCAGCGGATCGTTGCCGAGGCAGAAGCGCAGATCGCACGCGTCTCTAGGGGGTAGATATCGTAAAGCGCCGCTTGGCAGCCGTCCGAAAGTGGGACGGTGCGCCGGTTAACATGTAAGAACCGGCGGGCATTCCCAAGTTTTCGCCATGCAACTCATCCCCAAACTGCAGCGGAGGCGGAAAAAAACAGAATATTGCAAGTTTCTTAAATGCCTTCGGGTAGCATTTTGCTTTGAGCGCCTCGCTCGAAGCTATCTCATGTAAAAATGCGTACTGGCGGCGACATTACTTCATGGAGGAATTTGCGCGCTGTGGCTGACCGCCATGGTGTTCGCGCGCTGCCGCTCGGCATTGTCGTGCTGGCCGCCTTCGGGGCGTTCGATCTTGCGCTCTGGCTGACGTCAGGGGCTACAGCTGCCGCCCTGGCCAGCCTCGTTGCCATCGGCATTGCCATGCTGGCCATCGCCATTGCGGAAGCCGGGTTGAGCGCCGCGGAGGAGTTTCGCGGATATGCCCATTCCTACAGGCAAATGCTCGATGATTACTTCCTGGTTTCCAAGGTTGATGGCCAGGGCTTCTTTTGCGAAGCAAACGAAAATTTTCTTCGACGCATGGGGTACACGCGTGAAGAGCTGATCGGGCGGCGTTTCGGCCTTCCCGGCTCCAGCGCTCGTGGCGATAGCGAGCTGCAGGCGATGTGGGAGGCCGCGCGGCGCGGGCAGATGTGGTCGGGAGAGCTTTGCGAGCGCGCGAAGACCGGCGCGCACGTCTCCATCCGCGCCATCGTCATACCGTGGCTCAACTCATACGGCGTGCTCAGGTCGCTAACCATCGTCGGGGTCGATGTCTCCAAGCAGCGCAGCGCCGAGACCGAACTCAAGCGCGCCCATGCGCGCCTCGAAGCGTTCATCAAGCATGCGCCTGCGGCTGTGGCCATGTTCGATACCGATATGCACTACGTCGCCCACACCGACCGCTGGCTGGCGGACTATCACCTGTCGCAGAAATCACTCGTCGGGCTGCATCATTACGAAGTGTTCCCCGAAATCCCGCAGCACTGGCGGGAGAAGCATAAACGGATCCTGGCCGGCGCCACGGAGGTCTGCGCGGAGGAGAGACTGCAGAGAGCGGACGGCTCGGAGAATATTCTGCGCTGGGAAGTTCGTCCCTGGTACATGCCGGACGCAAGCATCGGCGGCCTCATCATGCTGACGGAGGAGATCACCGAGCGCAAGAAGATGCAGGACGAGCTTTGGCGCCTGGCGAAGCTCGACGGTCTCACCGGGCTGCCCAACAGGCTGCTGTTTAACGAGACGCTGCGCGATGCGATCGTCGCCGCGGTCGAGAGCGGGAGCAGCCTGGGCGTGGCGCTGCTGGATCTCGATCACTTCAAGGAGATCAACGATACGCTTGGGCATGATGCCGGCGACGAGATGCTAAAGATCGTTGCCTCGCGGCTTCAGAATACGCTCGACGGTGCGGGCACCACCGCCCGTCTCGGCGGCGACGAGTTTGCAGTCCTGATCCTCGGGCAGGATGGCGACAAGGCCATCCAGGATACGCTGGGCAGGATCAAGGCCGAACTCGCGGAGCCGATCCAGCTTGCCGGCACGCTGCGTGCATGCTCGGTCAGCATCGGGGTCACGATCTATCCCCGTGACGCGACGGAGCCTAGGGATCTTCTCAAGAACGCGGATCTTGCGCTGTACCGGGCGAAGAGCTTCGGCCGGGGCCGCATCGACATGTTCTCGCCCGATCTCAGGGCCGCCATTGACCGCCGGGTGGAGCTGCAAGGCAGTGTGCTCGATGCCATCCAGCGCGATGAGTTCATGCTCTATTTTCAGCCGATCATCTCGTGCGATCGTGCGAAGCCGCCGTCCTTCGAGGCGCTTTTGCGCTGGCAGCACCCGACGCACGGCCTCCTTTCACCAGGAAGCTTCGAGGATGTGCTCGAAGACCCCAGGGTCGCGGCGGCGATCGGAGATCGGGTGCTCGACATGGCCCTCGCCCAGGCGGCGGCCTGGCAGGCGGAGGGGCTGGGCTTCGGCCGCGTGGCGATCAACGTTACGTCGGCGGATTTTGCATTCGGGTCCATGGCCGAGCGGCTCGAGGAGAAGCTCAAGCGTTATGGACTCGGGGCAGAGCGGGTCTGCATCGAGGTCACTGAGCGGGTGTTTCTGGACAGCGGCACCGCGCACATGGAGGAGGCGCTCGAGGAGCTCGATGCTCTCGGCGTCGAGATCGCCCTCGATGATTTCGGAACAGGCTATGCCTCCCTCTCCCACATCAAGGCCTATCCGATCAGCAGGCTCAAGATCGACCGCTCGTTCGTCAGCGACATGCAGGACAACTCCGACAACCTGTCGATCGTGCAGGCGATCGTACAACTCGGGAGAAGTCTCGGGCTCAGCACGACTGCGGAAGGCGTGGAGAACGAGGCCCAGCTCGCTTTGTTGAGCAGCATGGGATGCGGCAGCCTGCAGGGCTTCTACTTTTCGAGGCCGTTGCCGGAGCAGGAGATCCGACACTTCCTGAGGAGAGCCGAGCCCGCGCCGCAGAAAAAAATCCAGGTTGCGTGATTGATATCGTTTGGGCGCGCGCCCTCAGGCAGCGCACGCCCTCACGCAGCGCACTCGCTGGGCTCGCTGCTTGGCTCATTGCAGGTGCCGGCCCTCAAACATATATTCTTTGTAAATCTTTTTCCGCGGTGACGGGGAGGCGGAGTCATGCTGCAGCGGTCCCTTGCGTGGTTGGAATTTCCAAAAGGGCGCACGCATGGTCCGCCCGATTTGGCCGGCGGGCGGGCTCAGAGGGGCGTATCATGATCCGCGTGGAGAGTATCCTGCCGGCGGCGCGCGATAAGCTGGTGCTCATCGCGGATGATCGGCAGCTGACGGAAGCGGCGTCGCTGCTGGCGTCTGTCAACCGGCATATGGTGGTGGTCTGCGACGGAAGCGGACGCATGGTGGGTGTGGTCACGCGCACCGATATCGTGCGCCAGATCCAACACTGCGAAGGCTGTGCGTGTACGACCAAATGCATCGCAGTGATGAGCACGCCGGTCGTCGCCTGCCAGCCCGGTGATTGGCTGCCCGATGTCTGGGCGACGATGAAGCAAAAGGGATTGCAAAACATTCCCGTCGTCGATGCCGAAGCGAGGCCGCTCGGACTTCTTTCGGCGCGGGATGCCCTGGAGCGGCTGCTCCTCGAGGCGGAGCATGAGGAGGAGCTCTTGAAGGACTACGTCATGTGTGTCGGGTATCGGTAGGCGCGGCACCGGGGGCTCCGGCGTACCGGTCGCGCTTGGCCGAGCTGAAGGGCTGATCCGCTCGGCTCAGCTCAGGAGCCCTTGGCGGCTGAGCTACCCTTGAACACCCGGCCATCGGTATCCTCGGCGGTGACCTCGAGTGTCTCGTCGCCGCTGCCGACGTAGGTGAAGCGGATGTGCGGATCCTCAGAGAGTGAGATCCCGCCTTCCATGCGGAAGATCCGCTCGCCGTTCCGGGTCACCTCAATGACGCGCAGGAAATTTGCCGGAATATAATAGCCCGTGGCCTGATTGAGCTGGAGCCCGGAGTACTGAGGATGGCGGATCTTGATCTGGGCCTCGTGCTCGCCGCTGGCGGTTGGCGGGAGAACCTTGATTTGCATCCGGCCCGCTTCTGCCAGAGCTGCGTCCGTATCCTTGAGCGCTGGTGCCGAGCAGCCGCCCTCGGCCTTGATGAACCGCGTCGCCATGAGAAGCCTGCCGTCCGTGGTTTCCACGATGGCACGGATGTTGGAGTAGGCGTCGACGCGCACACGGGTCTCCAGCACGCGTTCCCCGGCTGCTGCAGCGGGGCCAAAGGTGAACGCCGCCGCGAGGGGCGCCGGGTTCTCGTCGATCACGAGTGAGAGCGCTTTCACAGAGTTGGCCATCGCCGCCGGAATGCGGACGGTGATCGGCACCACGGCCGCATCTTCAGCGCGGTAAGGTGCCTCAAGGGTGACGGCGGTGGAATCCTCGGAGACGGTCCGCCCATTGAAGAGATCTGCCTCGAGCGCCGGCCAATCGACCTGTCCAGCGGCCGCTTGCGGTCCGCTCAACGCGCCCGCGGCGATGATCGCCATGAGAATGCCGCCCAAGCGGCCTGAGCGCGATACGCGGACAGGAGCGGAGATCGTCTTGTCGGCTCGCTTCATGCCTTCACTCCTGACCAGTCCCGGCGGTTCGCCGGCCTTTCCGGTCTTTATGCTGTGTCGTGCGGCGCGCCAGCTCGGAAGGGCGCCGCCTCTATAAGGGATCATATTATAACGGCCGGCCCGTTTTTTCGCATCTTTCCCGAAAGCGAGACTCGCAACCAGGAAGCCAGGCGAACGAAGGTGGCAGGGTTCGTATGTGCTAAGTATCTGATTTTTAATAATTATATCTCTGCCTTTCTGAAGGCGGGGCATTGCGGTGTAAAGTTTGCGCTCCCGGGAGAATTGCCCTCGAAATCTTGGGAAATATTCGACTTTAGTGCTGTCAATGCGGGAAAATACGTATTCGCCAAGAAATTTTTGGCCAAGCATTATGCACATGAAAATTCGATAATCAATAAGACCACTGGATATAACGTTCGGGAATAAATCTTGGCGTGCATTGCATCAATTGACGCTGCATTGCAAAATCAATTGATAAATATACGAAATTAAAGGTCAGCTCTCTTGTCCTATTGGAAACAAGCAAAAAATAGACATCACGGATTGTCTTGCGGACCTCACGAGAAAGTGTCTAAAAGGAACCTACGGTAGCGATGGCTTCAGGTCGCTCTTCAGTGCGAGAGCCGCCAATCGTAAGCCAACGGAAAAACAAGGGAAAAATTCCCGACGCCGTGATCTGGGCTGTGACACGCTGTCGTTCGCTGCCGCTTGCAAGCGTGGCAAGAACTTTTAAGGAGGAAGCGCGATGCGCAGAAGTGCACTCGCATGTGGGCTGCTCGCTACAGCTGCTCTCAGCTCGCCCAGCTGGGCGAACGAGGAGCTGATCAAGCTGTCGGCAGACCCCAACAACTGGGCGATGCAAATGGGGAACTACGCCAACTGGCGTTATTCCGAGCTCGACCAGATCAACACGTCTAACGTCAAGGACCTCAAGGTCGCCTGGCAGTTCTCGACCGGCGTGCTGCGCGGTCATGAAGGTTCGCCGGTTGTGATCGGCGACCGCATGTACCTGCATAGCGCGTTCCCGAACAACGTGTTCGCGCTCGACATCTCGGACCCGGTGGGCCCGCGGGTGCTGTGGAAGTACTCTCCGAAGCAGGATCCGTCGGTTATCCCGGTCATGTGCTGTGACACGGTCAACCGCGGCGGCACCACCGTCATCGGCGACACGCTGATCTTCGGCCAGGCCGACACGACGCTCGTGGCACTCGATGCCAAGACGGGCAAGGAGAAGTGGAAGGCCGTCAACGGCGATCCGAAGAAGGGCGAGACCCACACGGGCTTCATCCTGGTCGTCAACGACAAGGTCATCATGGGCACCTCGGGCGCCGAGTTCGGCGTGCGCTGCCACGTGACGGCCTACAACCTGGCCGATGGCAAGCGCGTCTGGCGCGCCTACTCCATGGGTCCGGATTCCGACATCCTCGTCGATCCTGAGAAGACCCTGTCGCTCGGCAAGCCGGTCGGCAAGGATTCCTCGCTCAAGACGTGGACCGGCGACCAGTGGAAGATCGGCGGCGGCTCGACCTGGGGCTACGCTTCCTACGATCCCGAGGCCAACCTCTTCTACTACGGCACGGGCAACCCCTCGACCTGGAACCCGGCTCAGCGCGCTGGACCGGATGGCAAGCAGATCGACCAGAAGTGGTCGATGACCATCTTCGCTCGTAACCCCGACACCGGCGTTGCAGCGTGGGCCTACCAGATGACCCCGTTCGATGAGTGGGACTACGACGGCGTCAACGAGAACATCCTCACGACGCAGACCTTCGACGGCAAGGAGCGCAAGGTTCTGACGCACTTCGATCGTAACGGCTTCGGCTATACGCTCGATCGTCTGAACGGCGAGCTGCTCGTTGCGAAGCCCTACGACGAGGACCTCAACTGGTCGACCGGCGTCGAGATGGACAAGTCGAGCCCGAACTACGGCCGTCCGTATGTCGTGGCCTCGAAGTCCACCTTCCTCAATGGTCCGGACGTCAACACGAAGAACGTTTGCCCGGCCGCTCTGGGCTTCAAGGATCAGCAGCCGGCAGCCTACTCGCCGCTGACGAACCTGTTCTACGTGCCGATCAACAACGTCTGCATGGACTACGAGCCGTTCAAGGTCTCGTACACGCCTGGCCAGCCGTATGTTGGCGCGACGGTGTCGATGTTCCCGCCTGAGGGCAAGACCAACACGGGCCACTTCACGATGTGGGACGCCGTGAAGGGCGAGATCGTGCAGCAGCACGACGAGCCGTTCTCTCTCTGGTCGGGCATCCTCACGACCGCTGGCGGCCTCGCCTGCCACGGTACGCTCGAGGGCTACTTCAAGTGCCGCGATCAGAAGGACGGTTCTGAGCTCTTCAAGCACCGCCTGCCGTCTGGCTCGATCGGCAACGCCATGACCTACTCGCTCAATGGCAAGCAGTACATCGGCATCTTCTCGGGTGTTGGTGGCTGGGCCGGCATCGGTCTCGCCGCGGGCCTCGACAAGCCGACCGATGGTCTCGGCGCTGTGGGCAACTACTCGGGCCTGAAGTCCTACACGGATCTCGGCGGCTCGTTCACGGTCTACACGCTCCCGTAAGGTGGGTCGTTAGGAAAAGTCACTCCGGCGCGGGGAAACCCGCGCCGGTTTCTTGCTGGAATGTAATCTCCGGATTACCTTGCCCAGCAGTCCGGTCTCACCAAATTTTGAACGTGGCTTGGGAAAAAATGGCCCGTTCGTGAGGTCATTCTCCCGAAATTGTCGTTGTGTTTTCGGCGGGCTGGACGTTTATGAGAAAGAGTCAACAAGGAAAACAGGGGATACGCGTGAAAAGGTTTGGGACTGGACTTGCTGCCGGCTTCTTCAGCGCAGCGCTCATTGTGCTGGGAGTGACCGCAGCTGCTGCCAGCGACGATAAGGAGTATCAGGTTGCCCAGGATGCGCCGGCTGACGCACCGGCTAGTGCAGCAACTGGCAAGGAACCGCCGCCAAGCGAGGCGACGGCTGAGGAGAAGGCAAAGGCTGCTGAAGCCCTTGCGCTCTCGAAGGCTGGAAAGAAGGAATTTGTCGACGGAAAGTGGCAGCTGCCCGACGGCACGCCGACCTACAACATCGTCAAGGACGGCGATGAGGTGAAGCAGGTCGACTGGTACACCTATTCGGGATGGCGCCGGTATCACTCCGAGTGCCACCAGTGCCACGGTCCGAACGCGGAAGGCTCGTCCTTCGCGCCGGCTCTGGCGGATTCGCTCAAGACGATGACCTATGAGAAGTTCCTGCAGGTCGTGTCCAGCGGTCAGATTCGTGACGTCGGCGGAACGCAGTTCGTCATGCCCGCGCTCGGCGATAACAAGAACGTCATGTGCTACATCGACGATCTTTACGTCTACATCAAAGCGCGTGCGTCCGGCGAGCTGCCCGGCGGCCGTCTGAGCCCCGATCAGCGCGCGGAGAAGCCGCAAGAGGCCAGGGACTACGAGTCGGCCTGCCTCGGCGACTGACGTAAACGGCAGCTTTTCATTTCCATCGCTGCCTTTTGATAGAGAGGCCTACCATGCGAATTGGCGCCGTATTTGTATCCGCTCTGTTCGGCCTTGCGGCTGCGTGCGGCAACGCCATGGCGGCCGAAGGCCATCTCGCAGACGCGGTGAACCGCACGGTTCTTCGCGTCTGCGCGACCCCGGCCAATCTTCCCTACTCGGACGAGAAGGGGGAGGGGTTCGAAAACAAGATCGCCCAGCTCATGGCGGACGATATGAAGCGCCAGAGCGTGGAGTACACGTGGTTTCCGCAAAGCATGGGCTTCGTGCGCAAAACGCTGGCGGAAAAGCGGTGCGACGTGATGATGGGCACGGTGCAGGCCGATGAGCTCACGCTCAACACCAACCATTACTACCGCACGACGTACGCGCTGATCGTCAAGAAGGGCAGCGGGCTGGAGGATGTGAAGTCGGTCTTCGATCCGAAGCTCAAAGGCAAAACCGTGGGCGTGCAGGCGGGTGCTCCCGCAGCGGATCACGTCGCCAAGGCCGGGCTCATGGCGACGGCGCGCTCTTATCGCTTCATCGTCGACACCCGCTACGAAAACCCACCGCAAGAAATGGCCAACGATGTGCGCAAGGGCGAGATCGACGCCGGCGTGCTCTGGGGCCCTCTTGCCGGCTGGTACGCCAAGCATGGCGGCGAAGAGCTCGTGGTCATTCCCCTGCTCGAGCAGCATCCCGGCACGGAAAAGCTGGAATACCGCATCACCATGGGCGTGCGTTCCGGGGAGACGGCTTGGAAACATGAGATCAACGATTTCATCGCTCGACGGCAGGGCGACATCGATAAGATCCTGCTCGACTATGGCGTGCCGCTGATCGATGAGGACAACAAGCTCATCACGGAACCGCGCTACGCTAAGAGCACCAACTGAGGCGAACACCGGCTGACGCAAGCCAGGGTCGGTCGGGCTGAGGCCGCATGCTTAGCGCGGTGGCCCTATCGAGGCTTGAAGCTTTCATTCGTCCGTGTGCAGGCGTGCACAATGGGGTGTGGCACCCTCTTTCATCCTCGGACGTCTTCGAGGATGGCGTCGCCTAGAGCCGTTCTGATTTAAGTGGAATCGGGGAACGGCTCTGAGCTTTTGTTCGATCGTGCTTCTCTTCGGAAAACCGGTTCCCACTTTTTCCGGAAGCACTCTAGCTCTTGGCAGGGCTTCCGCGTGGCTTGGCCATGACGAGCGTCGACTTTTCCCATCGCCAAAGCCGATCGAGAGCGCGTTCTCTCTTATTCGGAATCGGATTGCGCGACGTGAACGCGCTCTAAGTTTTTTTGAGAGAGACTGATTCACGTTCTCGGTGAATGCGTGTCCGCATCCACGAGAACGATCAGGCTCTAATTCGGGTAAAAAGTGGAATTTTTTGGATTTTTCGTTTCTTGTTGAGATCGAATTGGAAACGGCTTTAAATTTTTGCCGTGCGGGTTTTCCCCTGGGCACCGGTTCCCGCTTTCGTGAAGCGCTCGCGTGCGGGGCGTCGGCGTTTGCCGCGCTGCTTTCCGGCGCTGGTGGAATGATGGAATGCAATTGCACGACCTGACGCGAAACGGCAGGAAAACGGCGGCGTTGGCGCGCTTGCCAGGCGGGATAGCCGTGGCGGCCGCGCTTTTTCTTTGTCTTGCGGCCATCGCGGCTGACGGGCCGGGCCGTGATACGGCGGCGGTCGCGGAGCCGGACGGTTATCGCATGGACGATTACCGTTCGCCCGTTCCCCTGACGCTCTCGGGCGCGCGTGTCATCCATGCCGACGAAGCCGAGCGGCTGCTCGTAGCGGGCGAGGCGGTATTCATCGATGTCTATCCGCGCCCTCCGAAACCTCCGAACCTTCCTGCGGGAACAGTGTGGCGCGATCCGACCCATATGACGATCGACGGAGCCCACTGGTTACCCAATGTTGGCTATGGCGTGCTGTCGCCGGAGTTCGAAAGCTACTTCCGATCGCGCCTGGAACGGCTGACAGGCGCCGACAAGGCGCGGCCTGTCGTGTTCTTCTGCCTCAGGGATTGCTGGATGTCGTGGAACGCGGCCAAGCGCGCGCTCGAATGGGGTTACGCCAACGTAATCTGGTTTTCCGAAGGGACCGACGCCTGGCAGGAAGCGGGCTTCGATCTCGTCAAGGCCGCGCCGGTGCCGTAAGGCCGCTTCGTAGAGCCGTTCCCCGATTCCACCTAAAGCGGAACGGCTCTAAGTGAAAGACTGGTTCACGTTCTCGGTGGGCGCGTGTCCGCTCTCACCTCAAACGATCAAGCTCTAGCTGGACATGTTGTTGCGGATCGCCCGAGCCACGCCGTAGAGATGCTCCTCGATCAGAACCGGCACCTCGCAGGCCAGGGAGACGTTCGACTGGCGCTCCTGGAAAATGCGCTGCGCCCAGTTGAACTTTTCACGCGCTTCGGCGAGCTCCGGCGTATCCTCGGTTATGCCCGGCGGCTGTTTGCTCTCGAGCTTGGCGATCTCGGTGCTCTGCCGCTCGAGCTCCTGCGCCCGCTCCTTCTGAGATTTCTGATACTTCTCGATGCCGCTCATCACTGTCCGACGCTGGCCGGTAACCTTGTCGAACAGGCCGGCGAACAGGAGCGTGAGCTTCTCGTCGCGTTTATCCGCCGGCTGGGCGTCGGCGAATTTCTTGACAGCGTCCTCGGCCTTGTCGAGCGGCAGGCGGCGGCTCGATAGCTGCTCGATGAGATCGGACATGCCGGGCTCGCGGAACCAGCCCTTGAGGCCCTCGATGGGCGGGCCGTCCCAGATCTGCATGGCCGTCAGTGTCGGCACCTTGCGCTGGACGCAGGGCCAGTCGGTCGTCATGTCGATCGGCGGTGGAGCGGCCTCGGACTGACCCTCGATGACCTTCGATGGCGCGCCGGCACCCAGCTCGGCGGACCCGAGCACGAGGGCGGAAAGGATGAGGGGCACGCTGAGGATATAGGCAGCTCTCGTCATTTTTCTTTCCGTACTTTGTGTGCCCGGCGAAGGGCGTCGTCAGCCTGCGCCGCCGGGCCCGCCCCGCCGGGCAATGAGGCCCTTGGACGGGTTGTAAGCATAGACCGCAGCTCCAAGGAAGAACACCGTGTACGCAATTACAACATACAGGTTCGTAAGGTCCAATGAGCCGTCGTCAAGGCGTGCGCCAACCTGGCCGTAAAGCGCGAAGCGGATCAGCTCGACGGCGTACGTGAACGGATTGAAAAGGCAGATCTCATAAAGCAGCGGGCTGCTTTCCCGGATGCGCCACAGGGGGTAGAGCGCCGAGGACGCGAAGAACATGGGGAAGATGACGAAGTTCATCACGCCGGCGAAGTTTTCGAGCTGCTTGATCACCGAGGATATGAACAGCGACAGCGAGCCGAGCATCAGGCCGGCGAGCAGAAGCGCGGGCAGCACGGTGAAATAATTCATCGTAGGCGGCGGGAGCTGCCAATAGTAGATGGCGCCTGCGAGCGCCACGATCTCGATGATCACGGTTGCGATGATGGCGCGCTGGATGACCTTTTCAGAAAAAGTTTCCGTGGCCGCATTGAACAGAAGCAAGAGCACGAGCAGCGCCGGCACGGCGAGTAGCGCCCAATGGGCAGAAGCCGGCATGTCCGCTTCCCAGAAGTAGAAGATCCCGAGGAAGACATAGGCCTGGATCGTCGCCACCGCCACGCCGCCGATCAGCTTCGATAAAAGCAGGAAGGAGCGTGGGAAGGGGCTCACCAGCAGCGTGCGCATGGCGCCCGTCTCGCGATCGTACACCATCGAGAGGGACGACTGCATGGCGTTGAAGAGCAGGATCATGCCGAGCAGGCCCGGCACGATGTAGACCTCGTAGAGCACGTAGGTCTCATAGGGCGGGATGATGGAGACGCCGAGCACCTGGCGGAAGCCGGCGGCGAAAATGAAAAGCCATACGAGCGGGCGCACCAGGGCCGAGAAGAAACGCTCGCGCTGATGCAGGAAGCGCAGGATCTCGCGCCAGACAATGCCGCGGAAACAGACGAGATAAGCGAGCGGCCCCAGCCGCTGCAGTGTTTCAGGCGCGTATCCGCCGCGCAGCCCTGCTTCGGCGCGCACAATGCCGACGTTCATGCGGCCTCCTCCTCGATCGAGCCTATGCCCGTAAGGGTGCGGAATGCGTCCCGGGCCGTGCTCGCTCCTGTTTCGGCGAGAAAGCCCGACAGGCGTCCCGAGAACAGAACCTTGCCCTTGTGCAGAACGACGATGAGGTCCGTCTCGGAGATCTCATCGATGAGATGTGTGGCCCACAGCACGCCTAGCCCCTGGCGCTGCACCAGTTCGCGCACGATGCCGATCACGCTTTCACGCGAGGCAATGTCGAGGCCCACCGTTGCTTCGTCGAGCAGCAGACAGCCGGGATGATGCAGGAGCGCACGGGCGATTTCGACGCGCCGGGCCTGCCCGCCGGACAAGTTCCGCACCTTCTCGTGCGCTCTGTCGGCGAGGCCCACGGTGGCCAGCGCGTCTGCTGCGCGCCGCCGCGCCTCGCGCGAGCCGATGCCGTGCAAGGCAGCATGGTAGAGCAGGTTCTGCTGCAAGGTGAGATCGCCGTCGAGCGTCTTGGATTGAAAGACGACCCCAAGCCTTTGTAGTGCGGCGCCGGGCCGGCGGCGCACATCATGGCCAAGAATACGAATTTCGCCCGAGACGTTGTCGTACAGACGCGTGATCAGCGAGAACAGCGTCGACTTGCCGGCCCCGTTCGGGCCAAGCAGCACGGCAAAGGTTCCGCGCGGCACGGCAACGGATACGTTGTCGAGAACGAGCTTCTCGCCAAAGCTATGGCTCACGCCATTTACGACGAGAGCATCCGGGTCCGGGGCCCTGTTCTTGTATTCAGCGTCGCTCACTTGAGATTGAACTTCACGTGTATGAATCCCGTTCCAGGGCTCGCAGCATCGCGAACCGGAGCAGTTTCCTGCTGTACCTCTATCGTCTTCCAGCGAACCGATGTCCGGCTCGCGGGAAGACGTCTTGAAACTCCGTTGCGACCATCGCGCACTCGTGCTTGCCAGTCGACATGATCTTGGCCGAGCAACCTTCCCCGCGGAGCTGGAATACTGCCCCGTATTATTCCGTCAGCTCCCGAAGCTGCAAAGCCGCGCCGCAAAGCGCAGCTTCTGCGCAGCCGCTATCTATTTGAACGGCGCTACGACCACGCCCCACGGATAGCGGCCTACTCGGACCGACTTCGTCACCCGAAGCGTCGCCACATCGATCACGGACACGTCGTTCGAGGTGCCATTGGTGGTGAAGAGAAGCTTCTGGTCGGGAGTGAAGCCGAGGTTCCACACGCGCTGGCCGACGAGCAGATACTTCTCGACCTCGCGCGTCGCCACGTCGACCACGGCGACGCGGTTGGCGGGGCCGAGCGCGACGAACGCCTTCTTGCCATCGCTCGTGATGCGCACGCCTACAGGCTGGATGGCATCCTTGGTAATGCCCTGGATCTCGAATGTCACCTTGCCGAGCACCTTGCGCGTCCCGACGTCGATGACGGTGACCGTGCCGCCGATCTCGGCCGAAACCCAGACCTGCTTGCCATCGGGCGTGAATTCGGCCACGCGCGGCCGGTTGTCGACCAGCACGTTGTCGATGTTCTTGTAGGTGTGCGCATCGATGAAGTGCGCCATGTTGGTCGTTTCGGAGGTGTTGACCAGGATTTTTCCGTCCGGGCTCATCCCCATGCCTTCCGGCTCGACGCCGACCGGGACGTCAGTGATGATCGTGCCCTTGAAGATGTCGACGATGGTGACGAGGTTGTCGTCCTCGTTCGAAACGTAGAGAGGATTGCCGGAGGTGTGAAGGATCGGCAGCTCCGGATCGGGCCCTGACGGCAGATCCTTCACATACTCGTAGGTCTGCGTGTCGAACACCTGCATCTTGTGATCGTCGCTCGCGCATACGATCACCCATTTGCCCTCGTTGGCCAGAATGATGCCGCGCGGCCGGTTCCCGGTCTTGATGGTGTGGACGACCTCCAGCGTGTCGCTGTCGATCACCGAGATGGTATTTTCCTTCTCGTTCGAGACGAACACCTTGTAGGCCAGCGCATCCGGGGCCGTGAATGCCAGAAGAGAGAGGGCCAGTGTGCACGCGAGGGCATGCCGATGTCTTGTCACTTGGAAGCTCCTTGGTCGTTCGCTCGCATCAGTTCTTGAAGGCGGTGCATTTGGATTCGGGCCGGTCGACGCCGAGCGTGTCGAGCTCCGTGACCTGATGCAGGAAGCCCTGCTGGGGCGAAACCGTCACGTTGATCTTATCAGTCGCAACGAAAATCGGCTGGCGAAGCTGCCCGTTCCAGGGCCGGTAGGTCACCTTCTGGCCCTTGAACGCCGCCAGCTCAAACTCAGGGGAGCGCATGTAGGCGATCAAGGTCTTGGCGTCGGCCGAGTTCGTGCGCGTTGCGGCCTCGCCGACGGAGCGCACCGCCGTCCATGCATTGTAGTCGAGCGGGCGCATATTGCGGTTGGCAAGCCGCTTGAAGCGGTTCTGGAACTGGGTTCCGCCCCACAGCTCCACGGCCGGATGCCATGGGGTCGCGAAGAGGCCCGCGGTTCCGATCACCGGCCGCGCGGTCCAGGTGCGATAGGGGAAATAGTCGCCGAACAGTGAGCCCTCGTCCGCAACCACGACCACGTCGTGCTCCGGAAGGCCCTGCATGAAGCCGGGGATCTGCTGCTGAACCTGCTCGTAACCGCCGTCGGCCCGCCGGCTTCCAGGATCATAGTCGAAGACGCGCTCGGCGACGATCTTCTGGCCGAAGCGCTTGGCCGTTCGGCGCATGGCGTCGGCGTAGAGCTTATCCTCCGGCGTCTGCCCGATGATGAGGACCCAGTTGCGCCATTGCTTCCAGGCCATGTACTGGCCAAGCGCATCGGTCAGCATCGTCCGCGAGGGGGCGGTATGCTTGACGTTGACGCGGCAATCTTCCTCTCGCAGGGCCTCGTCGGGCGCGGAGACATTGAAGACGAGCGCATCCTTGTCCTTGAGGGCATCGGCAACCTTGAGCAGCGTTCCGGGGCTCGCATCAAGGATGACATAGGGCGTGCCCGCATCGACGCGCTTCGAGATTTCCGCCACGAGTTCGTCGGCCTGCGGGGACTCGAGGGTGTCGAGGAGAAACTCCTGCTTGAGGAAGCGTCCCGTGGTGTTGTTATCGGCGATCGCGAGCTTGGCGCCGGCCACGCCGTCGTCCGGTGGCGGAATATCGAGAAGGGAAAGCGGCGGCAGACGATCCTCGCGGATCTCGCGGGCCATCAGGATGTTGATCTTCAGCGTGGCTTCGGCGGCGGCTTCCGTGCTGGGCGCGGCGGCCTCGGCCGGGGCGGCCGGCGCGGGCGCGCCTTCGCCGGCAACAGCGGAAACGGGTATGGCCAGCACCACAGCCAGCGTAGCCAACAGGGATTTTTCCCTAAGCTTCCCGAGGAAGCTGCCGCATGGGCGACGATAACCGGACTGGGCGGGCCGCAATGCCGGCCCAGTGGAGAAGGTCATGATGGTGTCCTCCCGCTGATGCGCCGGCGATGCCGAACGACCGGGTACAATGTAACATCTTCCCCCGGAAGATCGCATCGAATTACCAATTGTCAAGTTGATGGGAAGCGGGCCTCTCGGTTTTGTTACAGGCCGTGAGGACAAGCTTCCAGACATTGGGCTTGCAAATCGGCGCTCACCCAACGCACGTTAGAGTGTGAGCAAAACGTAGTACTTAGGGGGATGGACAGGGCCTATGACCAGACGTCAGGTGGCGGCTTGGCTGGTGATGGTGCTGGCAGCGGCGGTGGCAGCGCCGGCCGTGGCCGAGGCGGCGCCCAGGCTGGCAATCTTCCCGATCGACATGTCGATCCCGCGGTCGGAAGAGGATTTTTTCCGGGGCGTCTCGGGACCCTCGCCCGAGGAGCAGAGCCGGCTCGCCATGGTGCAGGCCGAGTTTCAGAAACTGCTTTCCGCCGACGGCCGTTATGAGATCGTAGATCTCTCTCCGGTTGCCGAGGAGATCAAGGCCGCGCAGCCCATCTTCGAATGCAACGGCTGCGAGATCGACATTGCGCAGAAAACCAAGGCCGAGCTGGTGCTGACCGGTCTCGTCGACAAGATTTCGGAAACGCACCTCAGCCTCTCCGTCGCGATCATCGACGTGGCGCAGGGCAAGCTCGTGAAGAACGCCAGCGTGCTCATTCAGGGCAATACGGATGAATCCTGGATGCATGGCGTGCGGTGGCTGGTAAGAAACCGGCTGCTGAAGGAGGACAAGACCGAATGATCGACCGCCGCAGGCTCATGGCTGGGACGGGATGCGCTCTGCTCGCGGCTATGGCGCCTTTTTCCGCGCGGGCGGCGGCTGCACCGTTGCGCCTCGCCTCGGTCAAGTACGGCTCGCTGTCATGGGTCATCGAGACGATCCGCGCGCTCGAGCTCGACAAGAAGGCCGGCCTCGCATTCGAGGTCGTGGAGGTTGCGTCGAACCAGGCGGGTCCCATTGCGCTTCTCGGCGGCGGCGCAGACGTCATCGTGTCCGACTGGACCTGGGCCATGCGCCAGCGCACCCTCGGCGAGAAGCTCAAGTTCGCTCCCTATTCCTCGGCACTGGGCTCGCTCGTGGTGCCGGCCGGGAGCCAGATCAGCGAGATCGGAGATCTCGACGGTAAGGTGCTCGGCGTCGCGGGGTCTGCGATCGACAAGAGCTGGCTTCTGCTGCGCGCCTATTCGAGACGGAAGCTCGGCCGCGACGTTGCGACCTTTGCGCGGCCCACGTTCGGCGCCGCTCCGCTGCTCGCCGAGGAACTCCGCTCGGGGCGCATCGACGCGGTTCTCAATTTTTGGACCTATGCTGCGCGTCTCACCGGCAACGGCTTTCGGGAGATCCTCACCGTCAGCGACATTATGAAGAGCCTGGATATCGACCCCGTGCCGTCGCTCGTCGGTTTCGTCTGGGAGGAGAGCTTCCAGGCGGCGCGGGGACACGACGTCGCGACGCTCCTCAAGGTCGTGCATGAGGCCAATGCCGTCCTCGCCGCGGATGACGGCGCCTGGGAGCGTCTGCGCCCGCTCGTCAGGCCGGCGTCCGAAGGCGAGTTCCGCTCCATCATCGCCGCCTATCGGGCTGGCATACCGGAGCCGTGGGGCCCGGCGGAACTCGACTCCGCGAAAAAACTGATGGCCATCCTCGTCGCTTCGGGCGATGCGGAGCTCATGGGCCACGGCACAGACTTTGACGCGAAGCTGTTTCACGATGCAGCGATTTAACCCGACGGTCAGCGCCGCATCCGATCAGCCCTGGCCCGTCCGCGTGGCGTGGGGCGTGGGCTCGCTCGTGGCGTTCCTGCTTTTCTGGGAGGTGCTGGCGCTCGTCATTCACCACCGCCATCTGCCGACGCCGACCGTCGTCTTCGCCGCCATGGCGCGCGAGTTCGCAAGCGGCGAGCTCACCTATCACATCGGCATGACGCTCTTCCGCGTGGTCATCGCCTTCGTGTTTGCCATGTCCATCGGCTCGGCTATCGGCATCGTCATGGGCCGCAACGGACGCATCGACCAGTTTTTCGACACTTGGCTCGTGCTGTTTCTCAACCTGCCGGCGCTCGTCATCATCATCCTCTGCTACGTCTGGTTCGGACGCACCGAGGTGGCCGCGATCATTGCGGTGGCCGTGAACAAGCTGCCGAACGTGGCCGTCACAGTCCGCGAAGGCGCCCGTGCGCTCTCCCGCGATCTCGCTGAGATGGCGCATATGTATCGCTTCGGCTGGTGGAAGACGCTGCGCCACGTCACGCTGCCGCAGCTCGCACCTTATTTTCTAGCCTCCGCCCGCACGGGCCTCTCGCTCGTGTGGAAGATCGTCCTCGTCGTCGAGCTCCTCGGCCGCTCGGACGGCGTCGGCTTCCAGCTCAGCACCTATTTCCACTTGTTCGATGTGTCCATGATCCTCGCTTACGCCCTGGCTTTCATCGCCGTCGTCCAGCTCATCGAGTTCGGCATCCTGCAGCCTATCGCGGCACGGGTGAACAGATGGCGGCGTTAGGCCGGGAGGCCGCCGCGATGGCGGACGGAAGCCTCAGGATCCGGGTGGCGCGCAAGGTCTTCCCCGCCGCCGGAGGCCGTCCGGAGCACCCCGTGCTCAAGGACATCGCCATCGATATCGCGCCACGCTCGTTCGTCGTGATCACGGGGCCATCGGGCTGCGGCAAGTCAACGCTCCTCAACATCATCGCCGGCCTCGATAGCGACTATGAGGGCGAGATCGTGCTCGGCGGGCGGGATACGAAGGTCGGCTATATCTTCCAGTCGCCACGGCTCCTTCCTTGGCGGACCGTTTACGAGAACATCGCGCTCGCGCTCCCGGACCGCGATCCCCGCCACGCGCGCATCGAGGAGATGCTGAGCCAGGTGGGCCTCGCGGGGTTCGGATCACAGTATCCCGAGCGGTTGTCTCTCGGCATGCAGCGGCGCGCCGCGCTCGCCCGGGGCTTCATCACGGAGCCCGATGTGTTGCTCATGGACGAGCCCTTCGTCTCGCTCGATGACCCCACGGCCCAGGCGCTCCGCGAGCTTCTGATCGGGCTTTGGACTCGCCGCCCGACGACCGTGATCTTCATCACCCACGACCGCACGGAAGCCGTTATGCTCGGCACCCGTATCTTGCGCATGTCGGGCGCAAATGCGACTATCAGCCAGGATGAGGCCGTGCGCCTTTCGCCGTCTGAGCGGACCGATCCGGCCGCCGTGCTGGCTGAAGAAAGACGCATCTTCCACGAGGCGTAATTCCCCGAAATGATGAGCGAGAAGACGATGGGGGCGCATCGGGCCCGGGCCGTCCGCCTGTTGGCCAGCGTGACGAGCGAGGCGGAAGCGCGTCTTGCGGCGGCCGAGGGCGCAGATGTCATCGATTGCAAGGATCCCGCTGCGGGCGCACTGGGTGCACTGCCCTGCGCAACCGTCGCACGCATCCGGGATGCCGTTCCGGCTCATGTTCCGGTCAGCGCCACCATTGGCGATCTCCCCGCCGAACCGGGGCCGGTTCTCGAGGCGGCCCGCGCCATGGCGGCGACGGGTTGCGATATCGTCAAAGTCGGATTGTTCCCCGGAGGTGATGCGCGAGCGACCGTCCGCCAGCTCGGGCTGCATCTCGCGCCGCGGACGGCGCTGGTCGCCGTTCTAATGGCCGACGGGCCGCTTGATCGAGCGCTCGTCCCGGCGCTGGGGGAGGCGGGCTTCACCGGCGTGATGCTCGATACGGCCGCCAAGGATGGCCGCACGCTGCTCGATCATCAGGGCGCGGCGGCGCTTGCGGCTTTTCTTGCGGAGGCGCACGCAGCGGGCCTGTTCGCGGGGCTCGCGGGCTCGCTTCGGCTCAACCAGATTCCGGAGCTGCTCGCGCTCGCGCCGGACGTGCTCGGGTTCCGCGGCGCGCTCTGCCGTGCCTCCGATCGCCGGGGTGTGCTAGACGCTGGCGCCATCGCGGCCGTGCGAGCGGCCATTCCACGGGCATCCGGGATGCTCATTCCGTCTTCTCAATTCCAAGCGGACGGGACAGAGAACCCGCTCGCCAATCGCGCGTTGGAACCCACACCATGACGACCGTGACCACACCACGTCCGGGCGAAGCGCCCACGACCGCCAAAGGAGCCGGTGCGCCGAGGCGCGACTGCATCTTCATCAGCGACTGGGTGATCGACTGCAACATCGGCGTCTACGCCGAGGAAAAGGGTGTGACCCAGAAAGTCCGCATCAACGTCGACGCCTATCTCGCCTCCGAGGTCCGCGCCGCCCGAGACGACATGGAGACGGTGCCCTCCTACACGGAGATCATCGACGTGGTGGAAGCCATCACGGCCGGCGGCCATATCAACCTGATCGAGACCTTCGCCGAGGCAATCGCCGAGCGCTGCCTTGCGGATGCCCGCATCGACGCTTTGCGCATCCGCATCGAAAAGCTCGAGCGCGGGCCGGTGCGGGGCGTCGAGATCTACCGATCACGCGCGTGACCCCGGTCGTCCTCAAGCTTGGGGGCAGTCTCGCGGAAAGCGGGCGTCTCCGCGCGCTCCTGGCGCTGGTGAGCCGGGCGCGCCGCTCGGTCGTCGTCGTGCCGGGGGGCGGCGCTTTCGCCGACGCCGTGCGCGAGACGCAGCTCGCTCTCGGCTTCTCGGACGAGGCGGCGCACGATATGGCGTTGCTGGCCATGCACCAGATGGCGGATGCGATGATCGCTCTCGAGCCGCGGCTCATGGGAGCGGAGACGCTGTTTGGCATCGCGCGTGCCTGGCATCGCCGCCGCATCCCCGTGTGGCTGCCGGCGAGCCTTTGCGCAGGAGACCGGCGGATCCCGCGCGACTGGTCCATCACGTCGGACGGGCTGGCCGCGCGCCTTGCCGAGCGTCTCGGTGACGTGGAGCTCGTGCTCGTGAAGTCGCGCACGTCGCGGCGCACGGCATCCGCAAGGATACTGGCGCGCCAGGGCATCGTCGATCCGGTGTTCCCGGAGATCGTCGAGCGGGCCGATCTCGCCTGGCGCGTGCTCGGTCCGGATGATGATGGCGTGCTGTGCGATATGCTGGACGTGGCGGAACGGCGGTCCCGTAACGCGCCGGCGCAGCGCCGCCGCCCGGCGCGACCGGTGGCGCGGGCCACGCGCCGTCAGCCCGCGGCCAAATCGTAACAGCGGACTGCAAGGAGGCCGGGATGCCGCGCATCGTCGAGACGATTGTGACGACCATCGATGCCGCCGGGACGCCGCATCTTGCGCCGCTCGGTCTCATCGAGGACGGCGACCTCTGGATCATTGCGCCCTTCAGGCCGTCGCGCACGCTCGACAATCTGCTGGCAAATCCCCACGCGGTGGCCAGCCATACGGGAGACGTGCGCGTCTTTGCCGGCTGCATCACCGGACGGCGCGATTGGCCGACTGTTCCCGCTGACGTCGTGCCGGGGGTACGCCTGCAAGATGCCGTCTCGCACTGGGAGCTTTCGGTTGTGCGGATGAGCGATGATGCGCAGCGCCCGCGTTTCCATTGCCGCATCGTGCATGCTGCGAGCCATGCTGTGTGGAGCGGCTACAATCGGGCCGAGGCGGCGGTGCTGGAGCTAGCCGTGCTGGCGACGCGGCTCTCGATGCTGCCTCCAGAAAAGATCGATGCCGAGCTCCAATATCTCGAGATCGCCATCTCGAAGACGGCTGGGCCACGCGAGCGTGAGGCCTGGGACTGGCTGATGGAGCGCATCACGGCGTTCCGACGGGGCGATGCCGACGCGGCGCAGAAGCGATAAAATTCAGCGTGCAGGCGTCTCAGGCGCTGGCGGCCACGGTCGCGGCCAAGCGGGCGCGATGACGGGCAAACAGGAACGCGCTGACTGCGACGGCGAGCACGACGAAGCCTCCCGGCATGAGGATGGCCGTCAGGATCGCGAGCGTCTTCTTCATAGCCTCCCCCAAAGTCGAGCTTTCGAGTTCGAGCGATCAGGCTCTGAGAGCGCATACTGGGATGAGTCTATGCGGCTTGCATCGCGGTTCCTCGAGGCATCCACATTCATTCGATGAATTGCGTTCGGCCTGCGTCGCTCACGAAGCGTCGAGAAGCAAGGCGACCGAGACTGCGGGCGCGCAAGCCGTGGCCCAATGCTCGTAGCCGGGTGCGGCTTGGACGAGCGTGGCAAAGTGGATCGCCGGACGGCCGAGGCGGCGCGCGATTTCCTCAACGTCGCTCGCGCCAATGCCTGCTGCAACGATCGGAGCCTCGTTCGGGAGAGCGGCAGACGTGAGGACGCGGGCCGCCCCGTCGTGAATGGATCTGAGCTGCATCTCGCGAACATGAGCGGCTGCGGCGCGCCAGTCGGCTTCGGTTCCGTCCTGCGCGTCGCGGCCCAGCATGCGCGCCAGCCGCACCGTACTTTCGCCGATCGTTTTCCCCTTGCCGTCCGCTGTCGCATGCAGGTCGATTTCTACGAGGTCGACGCCGAGGATGCGGCGCACGTCGGCCATTGTCGCGAGGTATTCACGCGCAAGGCCGACCCATTGCCCTTGGAACGGCGCCTCGCTGGCAACTCCCATCACCGCCGTGCGCGTGAAGCCGGTGTAGACCAGCTCGCCTGTCGTCTGACGCTCGGCATCCGTGAGGCCGTGCACCTGCACGACACCGCCCCGCGCGGCGATGATGTCGGCCGTCGTCGAGCCGAAATCGATGAGCAGTGCGGCACCGAGCCGCCGCCCGGCCAAGGCGGCCGTGGCCAGGAAATTGGTCGAGCCGACGTCGGCATGATGGCGGCGTGCATCCTCCGCAGACCCGAAGCCCTTGAGGCCCATCCAGAAGCGCGCTTTTCCGCCGAGCTCTTCCGAAAGCCGGCCGATGAGCGTCAGAGCGCCGGTCTCGCGGTTGGGGAAGAGATCAGACAACTCGCCCGTCATGGTGATGGCGCAGTGTTCAGCCTGGCTGAGCAGCGCCGCGGCCTCGGCGAGCGCACTGTCGAGCCTGTCGAGGCCTTGCCACAGCGGGCAGGCCACCTGGCGCACGCAGACAGCGCGTCCGTCCTCGACAAGCGCCACCTTGAGGTGCGCCCCTCCCACATCGAGGCCCGCAACGATGCCCATAGCCGTTCCTTCCTTCTTCTTCGCGCCCCTGTGTTACATCACCGGCAAGGAGAAGAAAGCCCATGCAGGTCATACCAGTCATCGATGTGCGGGGCGGCGTGGCGGTGGCGGCGAGCCGCGGCGACCGCGCCCGCTATCGGCCGCTCGAGACGCCGTTGGCGGCCAGCGCCGATCCGCTTTCTGTCGCCGAGGGACTGCGGGCGCTCTATCCGTTCGCGACGCTTTACGTCGCGGATCTCGATGGTATCGAGGGGAGGGGAGCAGGCTTCGCCATGCAGCAGCGGCTTGCCGAGGCCTGGCCGGGTTCGGAGATCTGGATCGACGACGGCGGCATCGGCGCTGGTGGGGACGGGAGCCCCCCCACCCCAACCCTCCCCACGAGGGGGAGGGGGCCCGTTGCGCACGATGGAAACGACATCGGTCCTCTCGCTTTGTCACAAGGGGGGAAAGCCCACCGCTCGCGATCTGGCGTCGTCAACCACATCATCGGATCCGAGTCGCTAAGCTCCTTGGAGGATTACCATCGCGCCCGAATGGCCGCTGGTCCCACCGCTCCGCTCTCGCTCGATTTTCGCGGCGATGATTTCATGGGCCCGCCCAGATTGCTCGACGATGCGACCCTCTGGCCCGAGCGCCTCATCGTTATGACGCTGGCGCGTGTTGGCAGCGGGGAAGGGCCGGATATGACGCGTCTCGCGTCAATCCTCGCGCGGGCGGAAGGCCGCCAAGTGTATGCCGCAGGCGGCGTGCGCAGTATGGGTGATCTTCGTGAGCTGCGCGACGTCGGTGTCGCCGGTGCGCTGGTCGCCACGGCGCTTCATGCGGGGGGCATCACGAGGGATGATCTCGAAGCGTTGGCTCGCGGTGATCGCCGGGCATGAAAAAGAGCCTGACTGCAAGCGCAGCCAGGCTCCAAAGTTTCAGTCCACGTGCGAGTGGATCGTGAAGCTCCACTCGAGTGTATCAGCCGTTCCAACGGCCGGAGAGTAGTCTTCCCAATCGCTGCAGCAGACCCCCCTGCAATGGAGGGGCATCATTATCCTGCTGTGGACGGTTTCCGCTTCAAGCCTTCGCACCGAACGGATGCGTGACCGAGTTGCGCTGCGCGGTGGCCTCGGCGGCCGTCGGCTTGCCGGCGACGGCGCGGGCGATGGCCTCCTTGGTGGCGCGGTAGTTGTAGTCCTGGATCTTGGCGTCGTCGGCCGCTTCCCAGTGGATGAACACGCCGACGAGGACGAAAACGTCATCAGCCTCGTCTGCCGGGATCACGCCCTCGGCGACCGAGTCCTGAACGGCCTTTGCAACGCCGTACTGGGCCGGGCCGAACATCTGAACGGCCTGACGGGCGTCCTTGATGGTGACCTTGTTGAACATGATCGTGTTCGGCTTGCACGGCAGGTTCGGAGCGATCACCGCGAGAAGCGTGGTGAAGCCGTCCTTGTTGTTTGCAAGCGCGTTGACGAAAGCCGTCTCGGCGGCGCTGCCGCGCGGTCCGATCACGAGGTCGATGTGCGCGACTTCGTTGCCGTCGCCGACGAGCGACTCGCCGACCATCACGCGATTAATCTTGGCCATTACAGGGTTCCCTTCCTTCATTAAACAAAAACCAACACGCCCCGAGCGTCCGATGTCTCGTTCGCTTGGAGCGTCTGCCCGGGTTTAAAGGGCCGGCTGCAGTCCGAATAGCTATCCCAGTTGCAGCGAGCGGTGATGACATTCACCGCACCGGTTGGCCAGATAGCGGCGCAGCGAGCGCCGCCCCTTAATAGCCTTAGGATTGCGGCTTCGACAAGGGGTTAGAGACGAAACCCCGGGCGCTGTGCATGTTTCGGGCAAATGTACGCGGCCGTTCCTTGAAGATTGCGGCCTAATTGATCGACCGACCGGTATGGAGCTGATGCAACCATCTGGCTCCGGATTGTTTTTACACGCTCCGGCGGACGAGCCCATCGGCAAAGAGCGTGCCGACGACGAGATCCGCCGTGGTGCCGGGATTGAGGCCGCGGGCTTTCAGGCTTGCATCCAGATCGAGCAGAGATTGCCAGGAGCCGGGGCGCGGCGCGGGCCGCCACAGGTGCTCGAGGGCGCGTGCCTCGCGTTGTACTGCGGCGGCCGCCTCGGCTCCGTGCTTGCGGGCGATGTGGCTATCCTCGAATGTAGCGAGAAAGCTCATATGCAGCGCCGTGACCGCCAAGGTTTCGCTGTCGGCCGCGCGCCGGGCTATCTCGAGTGTGGGCAGTCCTTTCGCGAAAATATCCTCAAAGCCGGTGACATAGGCGCGCGCGATGCGATCGCGCTCCGATGCCAGCGCCATGGCCTCCTTGAGCGTGATTGCGGCGGGCTCTGCGACGTCGCTCGCCGCAACGCGTCCGAGACCGGCCGGATTGGCGATGACGATGGCCTTGAAGGCCGCATCGGCGTCCGCACGATCGAGGGTGTCGAGCACGCGGACGAGGCGCTGGCGGAGGTCGCCGCCGCCGGTCGGTGTGTCAGCCGCGGCCGCGAGCGGTGCCGCGAGCAGCACGATGCCGAGATTGGTGTTGAGCCCTGTAGCGGCAAAGCTCGCTTCGACAGCGCCGAGGATGCGCGTTCCGACGCCCTGTGCAGGCTCCCCAATGAACGGTGCCGCCGCCGCGGCCGCCGCCTCGAAATGCGCCGTTTCCATGCCGTGACCGGCGCCGTGCACGTGCACATTGCCGGGCTTCAGCGCTGCGAGCTCGGCGTGGCAGGCCTCGATAAAGGCTGCCTCTATTGCGGTTCGGTCGAGAGGAAAGGCCATTCAAGTGCGTCCATCGAGCCTCGCCCCGTGCTGCGGGGGGCGCCGGCGCCGGGTTCTCGGCGGGGTTCGGCCCATCATCGAGCGCGCGCCTCGGCGACGGATTGAAGGAAGTCGTGGGCGAGGATATCGGCGATGTCGAGATCGGTGACGCTCTGCAAGCCTTTCCAGGCCGGGTTGGAGTTGATCTCGAGCACCATGAGGCGGCCGGACTCGTCGCGGATGAGGTCGATGCCCGCATAGTCGACGCCGACGGCCGCGACGGCGGCGAGCGCCGTCTGGACCATTTCCTCGCACGGCTCATGCGCGATCGGTTCGGCCCCCTGGTGCACGTTCGTGATCCATGATTTCCCGCGCCGTAGCATGGCGGCGAGCACGCGCTTGTTGCAGACGAAGACGCGCCAGTCCTCGAACACCGTGGCGTCGGGTGCGCGCAGGTAGTGCTGCATGTAGTAGACGCTGCCGACGTCTTCCGGCGACGGCAGCTCATCGGGTCCGTTCGCCCGCCGCACGCCATTGCCCTGGCTGCCGAATAGCGGCTTCAAAACAAACGGCCGCGCGTTGCCGGCAAGATGGCCGTGCGCCCGCTCTCGCGTTTCGACGACACGAGTTGGCGGCGTCGCGAGCCCGGCGCGCTGGAAGAGGAACGTCGCCGTCGACTTGTCGACGCAGCGCTCGATCGCGCGTGCATCGTTCCACACGCGCACGCCGCTGGCGCGCAGCGCGTGCAGAATACCCAGCCGGAACGTGATCTGCTCGAGCGTGCCGGTCGAGACCGAGCGTACGAAGGCGCCATCCGGAAGAAGGCCGTCGAAGCCCGGGATGTCCATGCCGCTCGGGCATGACGTGTCGAAGGCGCATCCGCTGAGGGTGGTGGTAACGACGGTTGCGCCGCGCGCCTCCATCGCCGTCCTGAGGCGGCGCGCATGCCAATCTCCGGAGCCGTCCTCCACGAACAGCGCGATGCGCGGCCCCGAGCGTGTCGCGCCGCTCACATCCGTGGTGGTCACTGGCTTGTTCATCGGTTTCCATGTCCTGCGGCGCGCGCCCTCATTCCCTTCGAGATTGCGAGAGAAGAATGGGGCGCGCGCCGCTACGTCCGGTCTATCTGAAGCTTGCGTCGACGATATCGGGTGCGAGCTTTCCAGCGTGGAAGCTCGACCCGGTATCCAGGTTCGAGACCGTCACCAGCGCCGGGCTGAAGAGTGAGGCGTCGATCTTGTAGAAGTCGCCCTCGACCTCGGCAAAAATCGCGGCGAACGGCTTGCCGTAGATCGAGCAGGTGCTCGAGGGCAGTGCGTTGGCGAGCTTCTCGGCGTCTGCGTCGGTGCCCCTTACGAAAAGCTGGATGCGGCCGCCGTAGATGATGGCGTCGTTGGTGCGCCCCATGGCCTTGACGAAGTCGGGGATCGGCGGCGCAATCGGAGCGACGCCATAGCCGTCGACGATATTCGAGAGGTCGAACTGAAGGGCGTGTGCCTTATGCAGGGCCACCTCGAGCACGCGGGCGGCGATCTGCACCGTGCCGGCGAGGCTGCCGGTCGGTGCGTAAAGCACGGTGAGGTCTTTGGCCTGGACGCCGCATGCGGACGCGACGCTCGAGGCGACACCGGCCGGCGGCGGCGTGTCGCCTTCGATGACGAGGGCGGCCCTGTCATGGCGGTCGACGTAGCCGAGCTCCTTGTAGAGCTCCTCGACGCGCGAAAGCGCGCGCGCCGGCCCGGAGCCGAGCGCGAAGAAGTTGTTGTCGCCAGTGATGGTCCAGCCGGCGTATTGACTGCCGAGGCAGGCGACGACGGGGTTCGACGAATGCACTACGACGCCGAGAGGCCAGCGCTCGAGGCCGGAAGCGGACGTCAGCGCGACTGTGCCGAGGCCGCCCATGCAGATCTCGCCCAAGCGGCGTCCGGCTTCGAGCCCGCCCGCCACCTTGGCACCGAGATCGATGCAGCGCTCCCCGTCCGCCCCGGTCGAAACGGAGATCCTAAGGGCGTCGGCGTTGGCCGCCAGATCATCGACGAGAACGCTTGCCCGGGCGTTGACGCTCGGTGCGAAGCCTGGAGTGCTGCTCATTGTCGAGCTCCTTGTTTATTGGACGTGTCATACAGCAAAGTTTCGAGCATCCCCAAACGCTCGAAACAGGCGGCTTCTACGGCATCGATGTCGTCGCCCTCCGCTATGACGGTCGCGAGAGGCTCTCCGGCGCCGATGACGCTGCCGGGACGGGGACGGTCGGCGGCCCAGTCGGGCCAGTCTACCGCTCCGGCCGTAAGCGGGCCGCGATCTGCGTAGAGGAAGGCGGCCGCGCGAGCAACGGGGGGATGCCAATCCGCGGAGAGAAGCGCGGCCGGATCGCCGCCTCGTGAGGCTTCGACGTGGGCCTTGAAGAGCGTGCCCGACGCATCGTCGAACACGTCGAGGGTCGCGCCTGGGCGCGGGTTCACCTCGAGCAGTGCCGGCGTTCCGTCGGCGACCAGATAATCGAATGACACGAGCCCCTGGAGCTTGAGCGCCTCCGATGCCTCGAGGCTCATTTCGATGAGGCGCGCCTCGAGATCGGGATCGAGCGGCAGGGAGCCTGCCGCGCCGCCGTAGCGAAACGGTCGGCGGGGAAGGGGGCTCGTCCATTGCCGGCTGGCGGCAAACGCGGCGCTTTTGTCGGAGACGAGACCCAGGATGGAGATCGGCTCGCCGGACGCCTCACGCTGGAAGTAGCGGCGCTTGTCCGGCCGCGGCTCGGCCGGACACCGATGGATGTGCAGCCCGCCGCTGCCGCCGATGCGCTTCATCAGCCATCCGTCCGAGACGGGCGGGGCAACGAGCTGCGTTTCGGGATGCGGGATGCCGAGGCCATCGAGCAAGGGGAAGAGCTCACGAGGATCCTTGGCCCGCGCGATCGTCTCGGCGTCGTTGCCGATCAGCCGGTAATGCTGGCCGAGCCTGGCCACGAGCCGGGGATTGCATTCGAATCCCGTGCCGAGCACGAGGCCCACCGGCGGTGTGGGGGCAGCGGCGGTGAGACTCTCGAGGGCCGCCAGGAGCGGCCGCGGCGTGAAGCCAACCTGGACGCGGGCGGGCAGACAGCGCGAATCGTGCGCGAGCGCGACCGTGTCCAGATCACCGAAGCAATCGACGACGAGCGGACGATAGCCGGCCCGCCGCGCGGACGCTGCAAGCGCCCGCGCGGAGAAGGCCGCGATGAGGACCGTTTCGCCCGTCAAGCAACGAGCTGGCGCGCCAGCGTGAAGGCGTGGCGGAAGTCGAGCGAGAGCGGCTCCTTGGAGCCGATCATCTGCTTGAAGAGGCCGGCTTCGGTCTTGTACTTGATGTCGCCGATGGCGAGCGGACCCACGCCGAGCGCGTTGCAGCCCGGCAGCGGTGCGCCGTCCATGAAGAGCTCCATGCCCTCGACGCCAGGCGGCGGGACGGCGTTGACGTCGGCGACCACGAGCAGGTTCTTCGCGATCTCCTTGTGCTCCTTGGAGATGACCTGCACGCCAGCGGCGGCGGCGGCAAAGATGACCTCGGCATTGGCGATGATCTCACGCTTCTGATCATCGGTCTCGCCGGAGACGGCAGTGAGATCGACGCCGAACCGCTCCTTCGAGACCTCGGCGGACTTGATCACCCGCTCGACGCCACGGTGCGCAACGAGCTGCACGTCTGCGCCCTCGAGCGCGGTGATGATGGAGGACGCGAAGCCGACGACGCCGGTGGCGCCGAACACGGCGATCTTCGTGCCCTTCCAGCCGCGATTGAACTTCTGCTTCAGGACACGCTCGACGCAGGCGACCATGGCCGCAGCCGTGGTGAAGGAGCCAGCCGGATCGGCGAATGCCGAGAGCTGGAACGGCGGCACCAGGGCCTTGCGCGCGGCCTCCAGCATGTCGAGCGCCATGATGGCGTCCTTGCCGCCGATGAAGATGCCCGTGTGGGAGCCGTAATCGGGCGGACGCGAGAAGATCGCATCCTGCACCAACGGCGTGACCTCCTCGAGCGTGACGTTGATGTAGGGAATGATGGTCTTGTAGCCGGCGTCCGTCGCCATGTTCACGTCGAACGGGCTCATGTGCTTCTGCGGCGAAAGCATGTGCAGAATTGGGGTGGCGTCACTCATCAAATCGTCTCCCGTTCACATATGGCTGGGCTGCTCGTTTTCGAGCAAGGCATCGTCAGAAGGTCGCGATCGTGGCGCCGGTATTCCGTCCGCAGACGATCGTGATTTCGAGGCCCTTCGCTTTAGCGTCTTCAACTAAAGAATGATAGAGGCGGTCTGCCACATCCGGCGAGGGCGCAAAGGCAAAGCCGGTCGGTCCCCATGAGGTCTGGCCGATGCCTGTGGCGCCAAGCTCGGCGGCGCGTCCGAGGAGGGCGCCGACGCTGGGCGAGGTCCAGGGACTCCCACCCTGCGCGGCCGCGAAATGGCCGCCGACGATCGATTGGATCTCGGTCAGGGCCGCGCCGAAGGCGGCCATGTCGGCTTCCTTGAGGCCGGGCACGAGCTGCATCAGCACGAGCCGGCACAGGCGCTCCGCCAGCGCCTCGGGGAAGGGCGGCAGTGCGGCGAAGGCCTGCGACTCGCGATCTCCGTGCGCGCCCTGGTGGCGCTTGTCGAGCACGAGGAGCGCGCGCCACGCCTCGGGAAACGGTGTCTGAATGAGTACGGGGGGCGGTCTGTCCAGAGCGCCGCGGCCGCCATCGACGATGAAGCCGCCGCCTTCGAACGCCGCCATGCCGATCGCCGAGCGCGCGCCGCGCCCCGCAAGGTCTCCGATCTGCTGGGGAGACAGCGAGAGCCCTTCGAGACGCATGAGGGCCAGTCCGATGGCGAGGGCCAGCTGGGTGCCGGAGCCAAGCCCCGCATGGGCAGGAATGGCGTGCGCCACCTCCACCCGGTATTGACCTTTGAGGGCGAGGGCCTCGATGCACCGATCGACGACGGCGCGCACGCGGTCCTCTTCAGGGCCTGACACGGACAGCGTGTCGGCGCGGGAGACGGTGACATCCGTGGACGGGCGATCGAGCGCGAGCCCGATCGAGCCATAGCGGCGTCCGAGCCCGCCGTTGAGGTCGAGGAAGCCCAGGTGCAGGCGAGCGGGCGCAGAAACGCGGCAGCCTGTGACCGGAAAAGCTTCGTGCATCGTGCAGAATGTCCTTGGAGCTAGTGATGATCGCAAAATTCGCCACATCATGCAGCGCGGTTCCGAGCGAATTTTTCGATCTGAACCACACTAGCAAGTCTGTGTTTCCAGTGTCCCTTATGATTTCGAAGGCTGGAATCGGGACACTAGAGCATTTTCCGTTCGCTTGCGCTCACTGCAAAGTCTCTAGTCATTTGTTTCAGCGAGCATCTTCACCCATTCGGGCGATGCCGCCCCGAATGGGATCTGCTCTAGCCGATTGTGAGGGCGGAGGCGCAAGATAAGGCCTGGCTGGTCCGATGGAAACGGCGCCGCCCAGACACGCATGGGATGCTTTGGCCCAGGCGTACAAGGCCGCTTGCATCCCAATCGGTTAGGCCGGGGCGCATCGCCATCCAGTTCCAAAAAGAATGATCCTGATCTAGGGTCGCGCCCAGACGCAGGGGTGACTGCGCATTTGTCTACGAAAGGCGAGGAGAGAGCAATATGAGCAGCCCAAGAGAAAAGGCACTTTCCGAGGCCGAGGTCAGCGCGTGGCTAACGGAGAACCTGCCGCATTGGCGCCTGGAGGATGGCTGGATTCGGCGCGCATACAAGACGTCGGGCTGGAAAGGGACGCTGATGGTCATCAACACCGTCGGGCACCTTGCCGAGGCGGCTTGGCATCATCCTGACATCACCGCATCCTACGCGTGGGTCGAGGTGCGTCTCGTCACGCATTCGGCGAAGGGCATTACCGAGAAAGACCTCGCGCTCGCCAGGAAGATCGAGGATGTGGTGCATTGGCAGCCGGGCACGGAGGGCGGTCCGCTCGAAGGCACGCCCACCGGAGACCAGCGGTTTGCCTACGTCAAATATGACTGAGACCGCCGCCGCCTCATCCACTCTCGCCGAATGCTCCGCCCTGTTCTGTTCTGGCCTGGTGCACGGATGACCGGAACCGGCGACGGTGGATCCCACTATGATGCCTTGATTGGCCTTGGCTCCAACATGGGCGACAAGGCGGACAACATCCGCCGCGCTGTCGCTCTTCTGAGCGAGGCAGGTGATATCCAGGTTGTCGCGCAGTCGCGGCTCTACCGCACCGCGCCGTGGGGCGTGACGGAACAGGACTGGTTCGTCAACGGGTGCATTGCAGTTGCGACGGAGCTTTCACCGGCGGCGCTCCTAAAGCGCTGCCTCGGTGTCGAAGACACGATGAAGCGTGTGCGCGAGCAGCGCTGGGGGCCGCGCGTCATCGATGTCGACGTGCTGGACTATAGAGGGATGGTTTTCGACGATCCCGATCTCACGCTGCCGCATCCGCGCATCAGAGAGCGCGCCTTCGTGCTGGTGCCGCTTGCGGAGATCGCTCCCGACCTTGAGATTGGCGGGCATCGGCTTGATCACTGGCTGGCGCAGGTGGATGCGCGAGAGGTCACTCCGATGAGCGAAAGCAAATAAAAAAACCGCGGACGCATTCTCGTCCGCGGTTTTGAAGATCAGCGCCTTATCAGGGCCGTCCCGTTATTCGGTGCACTGCGCCTTGATGTAGGCCAGGAGGTTCACGCGGTCCTCCTCGTTCTTGATGCCGGCGGGGAAGATCATCTTGTTCCCCTTGATGACCGCATCGTCCTTCTCGAACCATGCGAGGAGATGCTCGTCGGTCCAGGTGATGCCGGAGTTCTTCACGGCCTCGGAGTAATTATAGCCTTCGTGATGGCCGGCTTCCTTGCCCGCGACGCACTGCAGCGAGGGGCCCAGGCCGTTCTTCGCGTTGGGGCCAATCTGATGGCACGCCGCGCACTTCTTGAAGACCGCTGCGCCTGCCTCGGCATCCTGCGCCGACGCGCTAACAGGAACGGCTACGAGAGCAGCAGCCGCCACAACCCACTTGAGCATTTCGATTCCTCCGACTCTTTGCGAATCTTTAGTCCAGCTGGAGCTGCCGCCTGGTCTCCCGAACCACCCGGCACCAATTCTATACTGGCAAGTTTTCAATGAACCCGGTGTGAACACGATGCCGCACCTAGTTCGAGACGAACCTCTAATAGAGCCTCGCGCTTCTCTCAAGAGACGTTATGAGTTCCAGGCTTTTTTGCCGCTCCGCCAAAGCGTCGGTAAACGAATTCCGGAACGTTCGGATTGTGGCTTTCCACCTCCGCCACCGCCTGCCACTGAGCATGCAGCGGCGAGAGCGAGCAGGCAGGATCCGTATTTGCCGCGTCGCCCGTGAGAGCGAACGCCTGGCACCGGCAACCGCCGTAGTCGATTTCCTTGCGGGGGCAACTCCGGCACGGCTCTTTCATCCAGCTCGTGCCGCGGTAGGCCTGGAAGGCTGAGCCGTTGAGCCAGATATCCGCCAGCGGACGATCCTTGATATTGTCGAAGGTGAGCGTCTTGATCGTTTCGGCCGCATGGCAGGGAAGCACCCGCCCGGACGGCGTGATGTTAACGATGCCGCGCGCCCAGCCGCCCATGCAGGGCTTCGGATACTTCGCGTAATAGTCTGGCACGATGGCGTCGATGACGATCACGCCCTTGTACTTCTCGCGGGCGGCCTCGACCTGCTTGGCAGCCTGCATGAAGGATTCTTTGGTCGGCATGAGCGAGGCGCGGTTGACGAGCGCCCAGGCGTAATATTGGACATGCGCGACCTCGACGCGGCCTGCCCCGACATCGACGGCGAAGTCGATGATGCGGCCGACGTTATGGATGTTCTGGCGGTGGATGGGGGCGTTGATGGTGAGCGGCAAGCCCACCTCCTTCACCCAGCCGGCAACCTGGATCTTCTTCGCCATGCCACCCTTATAGGCGGCGATGCGGTCGGCGTTCTCGGCGTCCACGTCCTGGATCGAGAGCTGCACGTGGTCGAGGCCCATGTCGGCGAGCGTCTGGAGCCGCTCGCGCGTCAGCGTCACGCCGGCGGTGATGAGGTTGGTGTAAAGGCCCACGTCGGCTGCTACCTTGACGATCTCCTCGAGATCCTTGCGTGCCGTTGGCTCTCCGCCCGAGAGATGGATCTGCAGCACGCCGAGCTCAGCCGCCTGGCGCATCGTATCCTGCCATTCGGCGGTGGTGAGCTCACCCGCGGCGCGCTCGAGCTCCACGGGGTTCGAGCAGTAAGGGCACTGAAGCGGGCAGCGATGGGTGAGCTCGCAAAGCATGCCGATCGGCGCGCGTGCGCAAAGCGCGGGATCGGGACCCGGGCCAGCTGTCTCCGCGCTGTCGGGTGAGCGTGCGCCCACCGGCATCGCGGATTCGGTCACGTGGGTCGGTGCGATCTCGTTCATGGGTCGCTCCTATCCTCTGGCCGCCTCAGCCAGGACGCCCTTGTCGGTGAGGTCCTGGAGCATGGCCAGAATGTCGCTTGTTACAACGTCAAGTGGGGCTTGGTACTCACGAGACAAGACTTCTGCGATGGCGTTCACGGAACGTTGTCCATCAATGAGCTTGAGCACTTCGACGGCCGTCTCGTCGGGATTGAAGACGCGCTCGGGCGCCAGGATGATCCAGCGGCCACGGCCCGCATCATGCCGAAGCTTGATATGCCGGGGCATGACAAGCACCGTGGCCTCGGTGACGATGAGGCGGACGGGCGCGGTGCGGGTTTCGGACGTCTCAGCCATTGAGCGTCTCCGGATTGAAGGCGCCGGGCGGAATCCAACCCGGCGAAACATAGGCATGGTGCAGCGCATCGAGCTGCGCCCAGAGCACGTTGCACTTGAAGCGCACGGCAGCGACGCAGCCTTCCTGCTCGGCGCGCGTCTTGGCGTGGGTTTTAATATAGTTCAGCGCGTAATCGGCGTCGAACGGGGCCTGCACGAGGCGCTTCTTGAAGTAGGCCATGACCGTATCGTCGATGAAGTCGTAGTTCTCGAGCATGCCCGCGATGCGTTCCTTGTGGATCTTGGGCGCGAAGAGCTCGGTCAGCGAGGAAGCAACGGCCACGACCAGCGGCTCCTCGCGCACGAAGCGCACGTAGGCTTCCACGGCAAAGCGTGTTGCCGGCAGCGCGCCCTCCATGCTCTCGACATAGCCGCGATCGAGACCGAGACCGTCCGTCAGGATGAGCCAGCGCTCGATGCCGCCGGGATCGTCGCCATGGCCGTCGTGCTCGAGGACGCGATGGATCCAGTCACGCCGGAGCTGGCGGTCGAAAACGCGGCTGACGAAGGCCGCATCCTTGCGCGGCACCGCGGATTGATAGCAGTAGCGGTTGAGAGCCCAGGCCGCGACCTGGCCCTTGTTCAGCTTTCCGCCGTGTAGCAGTTTGTGGAACGGATGCTTGTCATGGTAGCGCTCCGCGCCGACGGCGCGGATCGCAGCCTCGAACTCCTCAGGGCTCCAAAGAGCATCATCCGCCCCGCTTTGCGCCGGCCGCTCGCTCATAGGCGAATCTCCATTCCGTCATAGCCGACCTCCCAGCCGGCGGCTTCCGTTGCCCGGCGCTCGGGCGAGTTGTCGTCCAGCACCGGATTCGAGTTGTTGATGTGCACATAGATCCGGCGGGCGACGCCGAGCTTTTCGAAAGCCGCGATCGATCCGTCCGGGCCCGAGATCGAGATGTGGCCCATGCGCTGGCCGGTTTTCTGCATGAGGCCCTGCCGGATCATCTCGTCGTCGGTATAGAGGGTGCCGTCGAAGAAGACGAGCGGTGCGCCCGCGAGGCGGTCCCGCAGGTCATCATCAACCGTGGCGCAGCCGGGTACGTAGAAGAAGTGCTTGCCCGTTTCAGGTGCCGAGACCTTGAGGCCGATGGCATCCCCTTCGCGGCTGCCATAGTTGTCGGACGGCGCGCTGCTTTCGAGATAGAGCGCAATTTTCCCCGGCACGGCGAACGCTTCGATCACGAGACCGGTGGGGCGGCCTGCGCCCTCGATGGTGAGGGGAGAGCCGAGCGGAAGCTCGCGACGGGGCACGACGGAGGCGTCGAGCACGTTGAAGACCGAATTCGCGGCCAGCGTCGCCAGCACGCGTGAGGAGCCGTAGACGGTGAACGGCTGAAGCTCGCGCAGATTGAGCAGGCCGGCGATGAAATCGACGTCGCCGCCCGTTAGCACGGCGGCCTTGATGGGGCTGTTGCGCAGCTCGCCCTCCGGCCGGGCGCCGAGTTCGGGCGTCTCATTGATCTGCTGGCGCAGATCCGGTGCCGTGTTGAGCAGTACCCAGTCGACCCCGTTCGCGGAGACCGCGAGCGAGCACTGCGTGCGGGCGCGGAAACCGCGTTTCCCGGCCCGCACGTCTGAGCAGTTGCGGCAATTACAGTTCCACTGAGGGAAGCCGCCGCCAGCGGCAGCCCCCAGGATCCTGATCAACATGTATATTTTTCGTCCTGGAGCGGCGCCCTGCGAGAGCGGCGCCGAAAATAACGGCGGCGGCCGAACGTTCGACCGCCGCGCTAAAGCTTCTTACACGGGTTGCGAGCGGATCGATTTAGATGATGTCGATCTCGGCCGGCAGGTAGCTCGTGACCTCGAGGCCGACTTCCTGCTCACGCACCGCGGGCTTGGTCCAGGTCTTCATGATGTAATTCCTCCTTAATTGTGCAGGCTGCTCTATCGAAGCACGCCCCCGCCAGGGCGCCAAAGCTGCCCGGTTCCGAGCGCTTCAGTGCGGAATTTGCCAAGCCTGCCAAAGCAATCCCGTCCTGGAATGACGTAATCACAGGGCCTTGCCCCGGGGAAGTAACAGTGCGTCACGAGTTCGTGTGATATCATGCAATACTATCATGATCATCACGATTGGCGGCTACGGGCTGCGGTGATCATCCACAAATCGGGTGGAAATTCTTTGCAGGCGCGAAGGGGAGTGCGCTTTTAATGGGAAAGCGATAAGTGAGCCCGAAAATTCGCATATAAATAGAATGATATTGCGTTTATCGGCCAGCGTCCTTATGGCAATGGAAAATTATTCCCCGTTAATGTATGTCATCACCTAGGGCCGTCAGTACGTTCGCCGCCACTTTGTAGTCGGACGAGAAACGTGCGCCAGACGGCAGGGTGCAGTGCCGCACGCCGTTGCGTGAGCCCAAGGGATGATCGAGGAGGAGCGGAGTGACCGCGGTGCCGTTATTGCCGAAGAATGCGCCGTTCGCGGCGGAGGATATCGATGCGCTGAACCGTCTGGTCCAGCGCTCGACGCCGTTGCAGCGCAGCTGGCTGTCAGGGTTCCTGGCGGGTCTTGATGCGGCGCAGGGCTTCAGCGGGGCCGTTGCCGCGCCCGCGCAGGCGCCACGCCCACGCCAGCCACTCACTATTCTCTATGGCAGCGAATCCGGGAACACCGAGATGCTGGCCATGAAGGCGCGCAAGCTCGCTGCCAAGATGAACTTCGATGCCAAGGTCGTCGACATGGCGGATGCCGATCTCGCGACCATCGCCAAGGCCAAGAACCTGCTTGTCTACATCTCAACCTGGGGCGAGGGCGATCCGCCCCAGCGGGCCGCTGATTTTCACGCGGCGCTGATGGCCGACGGGGCGCCGCGCTTCGAGGGCGTGCGCTTCGCGGTGCTGGCACTCGGCGATACGGCTTACGTCAATTTCTGCTCGACCGGCCGTGAGATCGACGAGCGCCTCGAGGCGCTCGGCGGCAAGCGGGTGGCAGACCGTCAGGATCTCGATCTTGATTTCCAGAAGGCGGCCGCCGCCTGGACCGACGAGGCGCTGGAGGTTCTGGCGCCGGCCGATCCGGCTCCGAATACCGTCGTGCATGTGGACTTTAAGGGAGCCCCGGCGTTTGATGAGGACGACGAGCCGCGCTTCACGGCCGAAAATCCGATCGAAGCGGAGATCACGGAGCTGATCGACCTCAACGGCACCGGGTCTTCGCGCGAGACCTGGCATGTGGAGCTGGCCATCGAGGAGCCAGGCTTCGTCTACAAGCCGGGCGATGCGATCGGCGTCTATCCCGAGAACGATCCGGAGCTCGCCGAGGATCTGCTGGCGGCTGTCGGCCTTGCCGGCGACGAGGCGCTGAAGCAGAAGCTCGTACAGAACTTCGATATCACCACGCTGTCGCGCCCGCTGGTGGACGGCTACGCCAAGCTCACGGGCCGGTCCGATGTCGCGAAGTTGCTCGAGGGCGATGAACTCGCGCGGTTCTCCGCCGACAGGCAACTGGTCGACCTGTTCGAGACCTATCCCGAGGCGCTGTCCGCAGATCAGCTGGTGAAGCTCCTGCGCTCGCTCCCAGGCCGGCTCTACTCGGTCGCGTCCAGCCAGGCGGCGCATCCGGGTGAAGCCCATCTCCTCATCGGCGCCGTGCGTTGGGATTCGCATGGCCGGGCGCGTAAGGGCGTGACCTCGACCTATTTTGCCGATCGCCGCAAAGTTGGAGATAAGGCGCGCATCTACGTCAAGCCGAACCGCCATTTCTCCCTGCCGGAGGACGGCGGCAGGCCGATCATCATGATCGGTGCGGGAACCGGGGTCGCGCCATACCGCGGCTTCATCGAGGAGCGCGACGAAGCCGGGGCCGCCGGCCAGAGCTGGCTCTTCTTCGGCGAGCGAAACTTTAGCTTCGACTTCCTCTACCAGCTCGAGTGGCAGGACCACCTCGAATCCGGGGCGCTGTCACGCATCGACGTTGCGTTCTCCCGCGACCAGCCGGAGAAGATCTACGTTCAGCACCGGCTGTGGGAGCGCCGCGCCGAGCTCATCAAGTGGATCGACGATGGCGCGCACATCTACGTCTGCGGCGACGAGAAGGGCATGGCGAAGGACGTGGACAACACCTTGGCCAGGATTCTCGCCGAGACCGCCAAGGGTGACGAGGAGGCGGGCCGCGCCAAGCTCAAGGAGCTGGGGAAGGCAGGGCGCTACCAGCGCGATGTCTACTGAGGCGCGCCCTTGATCCGCGCTGGCGGGTCAGGCGCTCCAGGCGACGCTCCATCGTTCGCATTCACTCAGGACGGACCGGTTTGAATGCGCGGGACAGGGTCCGGGCGGCCATCGCGCCCCATGGTCTCGCGCCCCGGCGAGGCCCTAGGCGAGGCCAGGCTGCCGGTCTGTCGAATTCAGTTTGCCGAGGCGGAACATGACGAAAACTCTGTCGAAGAACGAAGGACTCAAGGAAAGAAGCCGCTTTCTGCGTGGCACGATCACGGAAGGGCTGACGCGTGTCGAGACCGGCGCCATCGCGGAGGACGACACCCAGCTCATCAAGTTCCATGGTTCCTACATGCAGGACGACCGCGACCTACGCGCGGAGCGGGCCAAGAAGAAGCTGGAAAAAGCCTACATCTTCATGGTGCGCCTGCGCATTCCCGGCGGCGTGCTCAACGCGGAGCAGTGGCTCGCCATCGATCGCGTAGCGGGCGATTACGCCAACCACACGCTGCGCGTCACCACGCGCGCTACGTTCCAGCTGCACGGCATCATCAAGTCGAACATGAAGCCCGCGCTGCAGGCCATCAATGCCGCCGGCCTCAACACCATTGCCGCCTGCGGCGACATCAATCGCGGCGTGATGGCCGCGGCCAATCCCTATCTGTCGCGTGCGCACCGCGAAGCCTATGAAACGGCTCTCAAGGTGAACGCGCATCTTCTCCCGAAGACGGGCGCCTATAGCGAGATCTGGCTTGATGGCGCGCCGGCTCCCGACCAGTCTCCGCCCTCGGAGCCCGAGGTGGAGCCCATCTACGGGCCGACCTATCTTCCACGCAAGTTCAAGGTCGTCTTCGCCGTGCCGCCCGACAACGATGTCGACGTGTTCGCGCACGATCTCGGCTTCATCGCCATCGTCGAGGGCGGCCGCATCGTCGGCTGGAACATCAGCGTCGGTGGCGGCATGGGCATGACCCACGGCGAGCCCAATACGTTTCCGCGCACGGGCGACGTCATCGGTTTCTGCAAACCGGAGGACGTGGTCGCCGTTGCCGAGCACATCGTCGGCGTGCAGCGCGACTGGGGCAACCGCGTGGACCGCAAGCAGGCGCGCCTCAAGTATACGATCGAGGCGCACGGAGCGAAGGCGTTCCGCGAGGAGGTCGAGAAGCGCCTCGGGTTCAAGCTCGGCGAGGCGCGGCCGTATGCGTTCGCGAGCATGGGCGACGTCATCGGCTGGCGTCAGGGCGAGGCGGAAGCGGGCGGCAAATCCGGCGGCAAGTCCGACGCGCGGAAGTGGCACCTCACGCTCTATGTCGAAAGCGGCCGCATCAAGGATCAGCCCGGCATGATGCTGCGCACGGCGCTGCGTGAGATCGCCGGCCTGGGCAATGGCATCGGTTTCGTCCTGACCGGCAACCAGAACGTGATCATCAGCAACGTGCCGGCGAAGATGAAGGCGAAGGTGGAGGCCATCCTCACCGAGCAGGGCGTTCAGATTCCCACCTCCTCGGGCCTGCGGCGCAATGCGATTTCGTGCGTCGCGCTGCCGACGTGTGCGCTGGCGCTGGCCGAGAGCGAGCGCTTCCTGCCCGAGTTGCTCGCCGATCTCGAGGGCGTGCTCGACAAGGCGGGGCTCCGGGGCGACGATATCGTGATCCGTATGACCGGTTGCCCCAATGGCTGCGGCCGTCCCTATCTTGCTGAGATCGGCCTCGTCGGCCGTTCGCCGGGCTTGTACAATCTCTATCTGGGGGCGGCCTTTAATGGCACCCGCATGAACAAGCTCTATGCCCAGGACGTCGACAAGGCGCGCATCGTCGGGCTCCTCGAGCCCCTTTTGATCCGCTACGCTAAGGAGCGCGAAGCCGGCGAGCATTTCGGCGATTTCGTTATCCGTGCCGGCGTCGTGAAGCCGACCCTGGGCGGCAACACCTTCCACGCTGACGTCGTGCTCGTTTGATCGTCGAGCGCTTCCGGGAACCGTGTTTCCGGAAGCGCTCTCCTTATTCTTGTTCCTATTCCGGCGAATTTCTCACGCTGACTCGGGCCTCCGGTTCAGCGTGACGCCCCATTCCTTCAGCCCATCGAAGGTTGCGGGCCGCCGCCTGTCAGCCTCTCGCGTAGAGCTGCGAGGCGGCGAAGATCAGGATGGCGGCGAGGATGGTGCGGAGGAGCCAATCGGGCAGGCGCCCGGTCAGGCGTGAGCCGAGCGCAATGCCCGGCAGGGAGCCGGCCAGCAGAAGGCCGAGCAACAGGAAATCCGCATTGCCCATGCCGAGATGGCCGAGGCCCGAGACAAGTGTCAGCGGCACGGCGTGTACGATGTCCGTGCCGATCAGGCGCCGTGTGAGAAGCGCCGGATAAAGCAGCGTCAGGATCACAACGCCGATCGCGCCGGCTCCGACCGAGGTCAGCGTCACGACGGAGCCGAGCAGGAGGCCGAGCAACAGCGTTGGCACCGGGCGGATTGCGTGCTGATCGGATGAGCGATCCTCTCCGGCCCGCAAGCGCCCGCGCATCATGATCGGGTAAGCGATGATCGTGGCGGCGCTCAGCGCCAGCGCCCCGATCAGCGCCGAGCGGATGACGTGCCCCATGGTCTCGAGATCCGGTTCGAGCCACTTGATCAGGAGCAGCATGGCAATGGCGCCCGGCACGCTGCCGGCCGCAAGCCAGCGCACGATGCGCCAGTTGACGTTGCCGAACGTGTGGTGGGGGGCCGCCGCAGACGCCTTGGTGATGGAGGCAAATAGAAGGTCGGTCCCGACCGCCAGCGCGGGCTGCACCCCGACCTGGGTGATGAGGAAGGGCGTCATCAGCGAGCCCGCGCCGACGCCGGTCATGCCGACGAGGAAGCCGACGCCAAAGCCTCCGGCGACGATCAGGGGCCAAAGCGCGAGGAGGGACGTGTCGATCATGGATCCCTCTCAGCGCTAATGCAGAGCGAGAAAGAGCGTTCTGAGACTCAGTGCGATGATGACGAAGCCAACGATCAGCATCAACACTTTCGCAGGAACGTGCTTGGCGGCCAGCGCCGCGAACGGGGCAGCGATAATGCCGCCGATGATGAGCCCGAGGATGATGGGCCAAAGGCTCAGCCCGATGGTGAGGAAGAACGTGGCCGAAATCGTCAGTGTGACGAAGAACTCGGCCAGGTTGACCGAGCCGATGGCATAGCGTGGCGTCGTACCCTGGCCGAGCAGGCTCGACGCCACGATCGGGCCCCAGCCGCCCCCGCCGATAGCGTCGAGCAGGCCGCCGAAGAAGCCGAGCGGCCCAACGGCGCGCGGCGCCGGCGCTTCCCGCGGACGTTTGACCAGCGCCTTCCAGATGATGACCGCGCCGAGGAGCAGAAGATACGCGCTGATGAACGGCTTCAACGTGTCGCCGGGGAATTCGGAGAGCACATAGGCGCCAATGGCGCCGCCGATGGCGCCAGGGAGAGCGAGCCGCCACAGAATGGAGCGGTCGACGTTGCCGAGCTTCCAGTGCGCCAGTCCCGAGGCGCCCGTCGTGAAGGTCTCGGCCGCGTGCACGCAGGCGCTCGCCGTCGCGGGCGGCACGCCAGACGAAAGCAGAACTGAGGTCGCGGTCACGCCGTAGGCCATGCCGATCGCGCCGTCGATCATCTGGGCCGCGAAGCCGATGGCGACGTACAAAAGAATGTCATCCATGACAGAGGACGGCGTCTCCGCTTAATCGGGGAAGGCTCCAGAGCGTTTTCCGGTCGGATGGATCGGATCGGACGCTCAGGCTTTTGACGAGACCGATGGCTTGGAGCCGTTCCGCTTTAAGTGGAAACGGGGAACGGCTCTAAGCTTTTATTTCTTCGTGCTTCTTATCGGACATCTTAACTCGCATGGCTTCGCCATGATCGGTTCCCACTTTTCCGGAAGCACTCTAGATCGAATAGTCCGGCGGATTTTCGATCTCAACGTTGATCCCGGCAGCGCGGAGAATGAGCGCCACCTCGTTCGCACGCCGGCGGAACTCGGCCTCGGCGTCCGTACGCTCGGCGAGATCCGAGTTTAGGCCGCGCTCGAGCATGGCCCGCGTCAACACGAACGAGGTCTCGTCTCCTGCTGCCGCTTCCTCCCGCGCCGCCGCCACCACGCCGCCGGCAATGGATGCGCCGGTGATGGCGTCGACCAGCATGAAGCTTCCGGTTTCGGGAGCATCCGTGAAGGTGTCGATGGCAGCCGGGCGCGCCAGCGCGATGTCGCCGATGGCGATGTCGTTGGTGGAGCAGGATGTGGAGGGGCGTTCCTCCAGGGTTTCGAGGTTCAAGAGCGACCGGATCTTGAGGCTCGAAACGGGTGTGAGATCGGTGGCCGTGCGGACGAGGTAAGAGCCGCGCGGATCATAGGGCGTCTCGCTGAGCCAGACGAGGCGCGCCTCGAGCACGCGTGCCACGAGCGGACGCAGATCGGCCTTGGAGAGCACCGAGCCGCGCGCCACGTCGATGTCGGTGTCGAGCTGGATCGCGACGGCCTGGCCTTGCGAGGCCTGCTCGAGATCTCCATCCATGGTTGCGATGCGAAGCACCTTGGCGCTGCGCTTCGAGAGCGCATCGACCACCGTCTCTCCGACGCGCACGCTGCCGCCGCTGATCGTGCCGGCAAGCCCGCGGAAGTCGTTGCGGGAATCGCGCAGCACCGTCTGCACGGGGAA
>JRYH01001827.1_pt1 | contig 69667 bp, 63 predicted proteins | sample 235351 | NCBI WGS metagenome assembly JRYH01 (sample SAMN03074221, study PRJNA261480) | activated sludge metagenome | biome: Wastewater Treatment Plant; feature: Wastewater; material: Activated sludge; isolation source: activated biomass of a wastewater treatment plant treating wastewater... ... | reverse complement strand
CGCTGGCGTCGAAGGCGACGGGCTTCCCGATCGCGAAGATCGCCGCGAAGCTGGCGGTGGGCTACACGCTCGACGAGCTCCGCAACGACATCACGGGGACGACCAGCGCCTGCTTCGAGCCCAGCATCGACTATGTCGTGACCAAGATGCCCCGGTGGACCTTCGAGAAGTTCCCCGAGGCCGACGAGACGCTGACCACGCAGATGAAGAGCGTCGGCGAGGCGATGGCGATCGGGCGCACGCTCAAGGAGAGCCTGCAGAAGGTCATCCGCTCGATGGATGTCAAGCGCTTCGGGCTCGGGCTGGACCGCAACGACAAGTGGCTCGCGGCCCTTCGGGCGGCGGAGCGGGAGGGCGCGACGCTCGAGTCGATCGCGCCGCGGCCCGAGGTCGCCGACGACACGACCTCCGACCCGGGCGCGGGGGGGCGGGTCTCGCTCGGGCTTCGCACCGCCGACGGGCAGCCCATCGAGTGGCCCATCGCCGAGGACAAGCTGCTGCGCAAGCTCGGGGTCCCGAGCCAGGGCCGGCTCTATTACATCCGCTACGCGTTCAAGATGGGCTGGACGATCGAGCGGGTGTTCGAGCAGACGAAGATCGACCCGTTCTTCCTCGACCAGATCCACCAGCTCGTCCGCTTCGAGGACACGCTGTGCGCCTTCCGCACGCTCGAGGAGGTGCCCGCGGAGGTGCTCTTCGAGGCCAAGCGGCTCGGGTACGCCGACGCCCAGCTCGCGAACCTCTACCTGGGCACGATCTCGAGTGAGACGATCCTGAAGGTCCGGCGGCGGCGCGAGTCGCTGGGCGTCCGGCCCGTGTTCAAGTGCGTGGACACCTGCGCCGCCGAGTTCGAGGCGATCACGCCGTACTACTACAGCACCTACCAGCGGGGCTGGGACGAGGTGTCGCCCACCTCAACCCGGGCCGTCGAACGACCGCCCGAAGACGAGATCGGCGGTGACCCCTCGAAGGAGAAGGTGATCATCCTCGGGGGCGGGCCCAACCGGATCGGGCAGGGCATCGAGTTCGACTATTGCTGCGTGCACGCGGCGTTCGCGGCCCGCGAGCTCGGGTTCGAATCGGTGATGATCAACTCGAACCCGGAGACGGTCTCGACCGACTACGACACCAGCGACCTGCTCTTCTTCGAGCCGCTGACGCTCGAGGACACACTCAATGTCATCGAGCGGCTCAACGGGGGCGATATCTCCGTCGCCGACCGGTCCGGGTTGGTCCGCGGGGTCATCGTGCAGTTCGGCGGGCAGACGCCGCTCAACCTCGCCCACGGGCTGGACCTCGCGGGCGTTCCGCTCATCGGCACGAGCCTCGACTCGATCGACCTCGCCGAGGACCGCGAGCGGTTCGACGCGCTGCTGGGCAGGCTGGGCATCGGGCGCCCGCCCGGGGCGATCGCCCACAGCCTGGAGGAGGCGGTGGAGAAGGCGGGCGCGATCGGGTACCCCGTCCTGGTCCGCCCGTCCTATGTGCTCGGCGGGCGCGGCATGGAGATTTGCCCGGACGAGAAAGCGCTGCGGCACTTCATGACCAGCGCGCTGGAGATCAGCGAACTCGAGGACGCCCCGGTCCTGATCGACAAGTTCCTCGACGCGGCGGTCGAGGTCGATGTCGATGTCGTCGCGGACTTCCCGCCCTCGGGCGGGCCCGGGCCGGCGAGCCGGGCGCTCGTGGCGGGCGTGATGGAGCACATCGAGCACGCGGGCGTTCACTCGGGGGATTCCACCTGCGTCGTGCCGCCGTTCGCCCTGCCGCCGAGGCTGGTGGACCGGATCAGGGTGATCTCGCGCGACCTGGCGCGTGAGCTGAAGGTCTGCGGGCTGATGAATGTGCAGATGGCGATCAAGGACGACGAGATCTACATCCTCGAGGTGAACCCTCGGGCGAGCCGCACGGTGCCGTTCGTGGGCAAGGCCAAGAGCGTGTCCTGGGCCGCCGCCGCCGCCAAGGCCATGATGGGCGTGTCGCTCGCCGAGCAGGGCGTGACCGAGAAGCCCGACACGGGCACCTTCGCGGTGAAGGCGCCCGTCTTCCCGTTCCAGAAGTTCCCCGGGGTTGATTTCGTGCTCGGGCCCGAGATGCGTTCGACGGGCGAGGTCATGGGCGTCGATGTCAGCCTGCCGACGGCGTATCTCAAGGCGCTGCTCGGCGCGGGCGTGCAGCTGCCGGCGCAGGGCGGGGTGTTCATCTCCGTTCGCGAGGGCGACCGCGCGTCGATCGTCGGGCCCGCCCGCTCGCTCATGGCGATGGGGTTCGCCGTCTACACCACCGCGGGCACCGGCAGCGTGCTCGCCCGCCACGGGCTCCGGCCCACGATCCTCCAGAAGATCGCCGCGGGCGTGCGCCCGAATGTGATCGACCTCATGGGCGACGGGAAGGTGCAACTCGTGATCAACACCCCGACCCGGACGGGGTGGCAGAGCGACGAGGGCCGGATCCGCTCCACCGCGGTGCGCCTGGGGATCCCGATGCTGACGACGATCCCCGCCGCGGTCGAGGCCGTGCGCGCGATCGAGGCGCTGCGGGCGGGTTTCTGGACGGTCTCGGCGCTGCAGGACCTGCCCGGGGCCGCGCCGGCCCGAACGGCGGCGGCGGCCGCACGCTGACGAGGCGACCTCGAAAAAAAGCCCGGCAAACGCCGGGCTGTTCGGTCGCGTGGTCAGGGTCTCCCGATGATCCGATTCACCGCTTGCGGCGCAGCGCGACGAGCCCGCCGAGACCGACAAGCGCGAATCCCGCGGGTGCCGGAACGGCGGCGTACGAGATGTTGTCCGCCTGCCAGAGTTCCTGGAAGGTGATGGGCTCGAGCGTGCCGGCGAAGCTGATCGCCCCAAGGCTCGCACCGCCCATGTCAACGAGGCCCAGGAAGCCCGAGCCGCCCCCGATGCCCGAGAGCGAATACCGCGTGCCCCCCGCGACGATGTCGATGCCGTCGCCCGAGTAGGGGCTGACGAAGTCGGCGCCGAACGCGAAGACATCCTGCCCGTTGAAGCCGAAGTGGGTCATCTCGTGCGGCTCGATGCCGGTCTCGCCGTACAGGAAGTTCGTGCCGTCGATGTTCCCGAACGAGGTGCCGGGGCGGATCTCGAGATCGCCGTCGTCGTTGTTCGGCGACCCGTCACGGGTGATCTGGAGCAGCCCGGTGTCGAGCGTCGCGCCGGGGGCGATGGTCTGCACCGCCGCCCCATTCAGGTTCTCGAGCACATAGGCCCCACCGACGGCGGCCTCCCACGCGGCCCGGCTCGTGAAGACCATCACCTGCGCATGGGCCACGCTCACGGCCGCGGCGGCCGCGCACAACACAACTGTCTTTCTCATGTCTTGCCTCCTGCGCGGGCTTTCACCCGCGAAAGACCTTCTCCCCCCAGGGCGCACCGCTGCGTCCCGGGCCTGGCCAGAGTTGGCCACCGCCCATCCTGCAAAAAACAGGATCGTCAAGCAAGTCCGCAAACAAACTTTCCTCGGAAAATAGGGATCGTTCACCACGAACCGGGGCGCAGCACGCGACAAATCCCGCCCGTTCAGGGGTCCCAGAACCGATCGCGGCGGACGGATTCTCATGATTCTGCCGACCGTGCCACCTGAATGGGTTGCAACTTCTGGGTGCTGTGGCAGCGTGTCGGGACGCGAGGGTCCCCACACACGGAGTTCTCAAGATGTTCAGAGCCGCCGCCGCCGCCGCTGTTGTTGCCGCCCTGTCCGCCCCCGCCTCGGCCGCGCTGGTCGTGAACGGTGGCTTCGAGGAGCCCGGCCTCGGGTTCCGCACGGTCAACGCCGGGCAGACCTACGGCGGGTGGACCAACGCGGGCCCGTCGAACATCGAGTTCGTCCGGGCCGAGCCCGCCGGGCACCTGCCCGGGCTCGAGCACTCGGCCTTCGAGGGCGAGTACTGGATCGACCTCGTCGGCACGGGCAGCCCCTCGGCGATCTACCAGGACATCGCGGGCCTCTCGGCCGGGCAGCGCTACGAGGTCTCCTGGGCCCAGGCCGGCAATGTCTGGGGCGGCACCTTCAACTTCACGATGGAGGTGGTCTGGAACGGGCAGGTCGTCGCGAGCTACACGCAGGCGCACGGGGGCAACAACGGGCTGTTCATGAACTGGCAGGAGCACGCCGCCGAGGTCGTCGCCGCCGGCGGGCTCAACCGCCTGATGTTCCGCGCGGTCACGGGCGGGTCGGCCCGCGGCCCCGCGCTCGACGCGGTCGGCCTGACGCTCGTGCCCACCCCCGGCACCCTCGCCCCCGCGGGCCTGCTGGCGCTCGCCGCGACGCGGCGGAGGCGGTGATCGAGTTGCAGAAAGGCCCGGCCGATAGCAGGCCGGGCCCGTTCACGGTGCAACTCATGATCGCGATGCGGGACCGGCCGCTATCACTGCCCCGATGACCCCGCCGACTCCACCGCGTTCAGAAGCTGAGCCGCGTCCTCAATATCGACGGCGGCATCACCGGTCAGATCGGCGGTGCTCGTCCGGGCAGAGAATCGCTCGATGTAATCGGCGATGTCCGCGGCGGTCACGACGCCGAGGGGCGCGACGGTGTCCACGAGCCCGACATCGACTCCGGGCAACGCCGAGGACAGGATGCCCCCCGATCCGGCCTGCGCCATCTGCTGGGCGAGTTGCTGGAGCACCGCCTGCTCCTCCGCTGTCAGCGTGTGCCCCTCGATCTCGGAGCACCCTGCGACGAACGCGGTGATGTAGACGGTGATGTCGGTGAGGTCAAAGAGCCCATCGTCGTTGACATCCGCGTCGATGGGGTCCAAAGCCATAAACCCGTTCACGAACGCGGTGATGTCCGCCAGGTCGAGCAGGTCGTCGCGTGTCAGGTCCGCGAGGCAGTAGAGCACCTCGACCGTCACCGTCCCGTCCGGCCACTCGACCCCGACCTTCCGCACGGGCGTCGCGAAATCCGCGATCGGCGTCGAGCCCAGCACGGTCGCCCCCGCACGCCCGATTGTCACGGCATAGGTGCCCTTGAGATCGGGCACGGAGAAGCGACCGATTGCGAAGGTCTCCCAACCCGCGACGCCCGTGTTCGTCGGGCCCGAGCCCTCAAGGTCGTACGCCAGCCCGAAGCGGGTGTCGCCCGGGGCCACCGCCGCGGTGTTGAGCCCGCCCCCGATGTCGCGAAGCCCGCAGGCGACGACATCGCCCCCGAAGGCCGACGAGTCATCGTCGTTCAGGCGGGCAAACCCCAGGGGCGGCTCGAACGCCGCGAACGCGGGCCCCGCCTGACCCTGCCGGAAGGAGAGCGGCCCCGGGTTGCTCGCCCCCGCGGCCAGGTCGGCCGCGAGGAACGCGATGCCCAGGTTGTTCTGCGCCCCGACGACGCGGGCGGCGAGCGTCCAGGTGACCGCCCGCCCCCCGTTGATCTGCACGAGGGACGCCGGAGGGTCGGTCAGGTCGGACCCGACCGCGAGCAGGGAGAGTTCCACGGACTGCGCCGCGGCGGCGCCGGAGAGCGCGGCGATCGCCGCGAGGGTGATCTGGATCTTCATCATGACGGCAACCTCCTGGGGAGGGTGGTGCGTGCGGGCCGCCGCCGGCGGGCGGCGAGGGCCCCGGCGAGCGTCAGGAGGACGCCCGGCGCGGGGACGATGGTGTACGAGGGGTCGGTGACGAACGCCCCGGTGAGGAAGGAATTCGGCGTGTTGATCCAGAGGACGGCCCCATCGATGGCGGCGACGAAGTCGTCGAGGGTCGTGGGGATCAGTTGCCGGTCTGGAGTGACGAGCGTGCCGCTCTCGGCGAAGAGCGTGATGCGTGTGGCGATCGGTATTGGCCCGCCGGGGCCGTCACGAAGGTCGCCCCATTCCAAAGCGATGGTGTCCAAAGGCTCGCTGAATGCGCCGGGGAGCAAGAACGGTCGATCGTGCCGCAACACAACACCCGGCCAGCCGAGGGGTGTGCTGCTGCCAAATGTCCACTGAAAGATGCCATCAATCTGACCATGAAGATTGCTGATCGTCAGACTGCTCGGATTCTCGACTTCGACACTCATGCTGACCGAAACCAGATCACCGACACGCAGCGACCCGACCTGATCAAGGAAAACGGCGTTGTACGGATACCCGTTCAGACTCGGGTATTCGACGGCCGCATCAATGAGGCCGTGGAGGCTGAGGTCGAAACTGAAGCCAGCGTGGGCTTGTGTGGGGAGATTGGCGATCGCAGCCCACAGTCCGAGGTGCACGAGTGGGATGGTTCCTCTGCATATGGTCATGGCGCCTCCGATCATGGGAACACCTGGTAGCAGTCCTGCGCTGCCCCGAGGAAGAAGAAGTGGGCCCCCTCCAAGCGCCGAGAGAGGACGCTTCCGGCCCAGCGGCCCGGCCCCACGAGCCGGGCCGGTTTCGCCCGATGTCAGGATAGGGGATCCCCCAAACGATTCAAGAGAAATTCCTCCGCTTTTCGGACCCTCGGAGGCGGAATCCGGGGAGCCTGCAATCGCGTCGGGCGGGCGCTATCCTTCCGCCCACCACAAACACGGGAGCACACCGAATGGAAACCACACTTATCATCCTGAAGCCCGACGCCGTGCAGCGCGGCCTGATGGGCAAGATCATCACCCGTTTCGAGGACAAGGGGCTGCACATCGTCGGGATGAAGATGATGCAGATCTCTCAGGATCTCGCCGTGACGCACTACAAGGACCACCAGGGCAAGCCGTTCTACAACGGGCTGGTCGGGTTCATGACCTCGGCGCCGGTGCTGGTGATGGCCGTCCGCGGGGTCGGCGCGATCACGATCTGCCGGAACCTGATGGGCGCGACCTTCGGGTCGAAGGCGGCGGCCGGGACCATCCGCGGCGACTTCGGCGTCTCCAACTCGTTCAACCTGATCCACGGGTCGGACAGCCCCGAGGCCGCGGAGCGTGAACTCGGGCTGTTCTTCAAGGCGGGCGAGGTGCTCTCGTTCGACCGGGCGATCAATCAGTGGGTCTACGACATGTCGAGCGGGAAAGCGGAGTAACGGTCGGTCGGTCTTCGCCTTGGCGCACAAAGAAACCCCCGGCGTTCCCGGGGGTTTTTCAATCCACAGACTCAGCGTCGATGCTCAATGCGCCGCGGCGGGCTTGATGGTGCCGATGACGGCGACCTCGGGCTCCTCGCCGGTGATCTGGTCGGCGACCTCACGGCGATGGATCTGGACATCGCGCGGGAAATCGAACGCGACGCGGACGCGCTCGCCCTTGATCGACGCGATGCGGACAACACCGATGGGGTTCTTGGGGTCGCCGATGACGACCTCTTCGCCCTCACGCCTCGTAATGACCAACATCAGACGACTCCCATTCGTCCCGGTCCTCGCCGGCGGGCCCTCCCAGACCCATGGGCACTATACCGGAAGCACCCCCGCCAAACCCAAGAAGATTCCGCGAGCGAGGTCGGAATTCCGCGCCGGCGAAGTCGGATCTGCGAGGCCGCAATTCCTGACACACCCCGAATCGAACCCGCGGGCCGAGGGTCATTCCGGATCGGGGCGGGTCATCGCGTCGGGATCGAGCAGCCGGGCAAGCTCGGCTTCGGGCAGGACCTTGTCCTCCCGCGCGATCTGGCGGACCGTCTTGCCTGTGGCGTAGGCCTTCTTCGCCATCGCCGCGGCCTGGTCGTACCCGATGACGGGGGCGAGGCTGGTGCACATCGCGAGCGAGCCCTCGATGAGGCCCGAGCAGCGTTCGGCGTCGGGCTCGAGCCCGTTGAGCAGGTTGTCGGTGAAGACATGGCAGGTGCGCGCGAGCAGGTGGATCGAGTCCATGACCGCGGCCGCCATCACGGGCATCGCGACATGCAGGTCGAGGATGCCCCCGATGCCCCCGAGGCCAGCGGTCGTGACCGCGGCGTCGTTGCCGATGACCTGGCAGCAGACCATGATCGCGGATTCGCAGATGACGGGGTTGACCTTGCCCGGCATGATGCTCGACCCGGGCTGCACGGCGGGGAGCCTGAGTTCGCCGATGCCGCACCGCGGGCCGCTGCCCATCCAGCGGATGTCGTTGGCGATCTTGGAGATGCTGACGGCGATCGTGCGCAGATCGCCCGAGACCTCGACGAACCCGTCCTTGGCGTGCTGGGCCTCGAAGTGGTTGGCGGCCTCGCGGAAGTGGATGCCGGTCTCCTCGGTCAGTTCCGCGGCCACCAGCCCGGCGAACCTCGGGTGGGTGTTGATCCCGGTGCCGACGGCCGTGCCCCCGATCGGGAGTTCGCCCAGGACATGGAGGGCGCGGTGCAGGCGCTCCTTGGCGTGCGCGATCTGGGCCGCGTAGCCGCTGAACTCCTGCCCCAGCCGGATCGGGGTGGCGTCCTGGAGGTGGGTGCGCCCGATCTTGACGATCCCGTCCCACGCGGCGGCCTTCGCCTTGAGGGCGGCCTCGATCTTCTCGAGCGCGGGGAGGAGTTCTTCCTTGATCGCGCCGGCGGCGGCGATGTGCATCGCGGTTGGGAAGGTGTCGTTGGACGACTGGCTCATGTTGACATGGTCGTTGGGGTGAACACCTCCCCGCTCGATGTAGGCCGGGTCCTTGCTCTTGCCGATCGGCTCGCCCTTGGCGAGGCAGACGAGGTTCGCGACCACCTCGTTGACATTCATGTTGGTGCTCGTGCCGCTGCCGGTCTGGAAGATGTCCACCGGGAAGTGGCGGGCGAGGCCGCCCTGCTTGGGCAGCCCCCGGTCGATCTCGCGGCAGGCCTGCTCGATCGCGTCGGCCCGGGCGTCGTCGAGCCGGCCCAGCCTCCGGTTGGCCTCGGCGCAGGCGGCCTTGAGGTGGGCGAAGGCCCGGATCACCCCGTCGGGCACGGGCCTGCCCGACACCGGGAAATTGAGCACGGCCCGCTGGGTGCTCGCCCCGTAGAGCACATCCGCCGGCACGGTCATGTCGCCCATCGAGTCCTTCTCAACGCGGGTCGGGTGGGTCTCGGCCATCGGGTGCTCCTTGCGAACTGGGGTGCGTGGAATCGTAGTTCGGGCCCCGCCGCAACGACGGCCCGGTGGGGTGGTACGCTGGAGGGGGGGAGGGTCGCATCATGCCCACCGTGAGCCGCCGCACCGCTGTTCTGACCGCCTTGCTCCTGATGCCCGCGGCCTCGGCCATCGCGGGCCCGGACGATCCTCCGGAGAACCCGTTCCTCGAGTACGCCGAGCCCCAGAACTGGACCTGGCGTGTCCAGGTCGATGTGACCGCGTACGAGCGGTCGGACAAGTTCGGCTTCGAGGTGCAGGCGTGGAACTTCGACACGCTGGCGCTGATCTTCCCGCTGATGCGGGAGACCGGGGCCTCCGTGGCCGATCCGCGGGACGCGCGGGGCGAGCTCCGCGTCGGGGACCGCGTGTACACCGCGGAGTTCAAGCTCATCGATGGGTACCACTCCGACGCCGCGTACGGGCGGTGGGACGCGGCGGGGCTGGTGGGCGTGCGGGACATCTCGCTGGTCTACGAGGCCCGCGCCCGCGCGTGGGAGACCACGCTCAACGAGCAGGCCGCCTCCCGCATCGGCTGGCCTCAGGGCGACTGGCCCACGGAGGCCCGCGGGACCTTCGAGCCGCAGTTCGGCGTTGAGTTTGCCGCGAGGGGCGAGCCGACGACGCGCGCGATCGACGAGCGCCTCAAGCAGTGGACGGACGGCAAGGACCCCAAGTCGATCCCGCCGCTGACGCTCGCCAAGTACCTCGCGGGCCGCGTGCTCGAGGGCGTGCAGCCCGTGGGGGACGGGCTCCAGCAGGGGCGCTCGCGCACCCGCAGGGGCTTCGAGGGCTTCCGCCTCCAGGGCGCCGACCGGACGGTGCAGTCGGGCCGCGGCTCGCCGTTCGACATGGTGGCGGCCCTGGCCGGCGTCTACCGCCGCGCGGGCCTGCCAGCCCGCATCGTGATCGGGCTGCGCGAGTACGACGAGTACGACACCACCGATGTGACCCAGGAGAAGGACCTCGACGGCGAGTCCGGGCTCCACGCGATCGTCGAGTTCTTCCTCTTCGACGAGAAGACCGGCGAGCAGGGGTGGATCCCCGTCGACATTCTCCAGATGCGCAAGCAATCGTCCCGGGCCCGCCCCCTCGAGCAGCCCTGGCCCTACTTCGGCACGCACCCCGAACTCGACCACTTCATCCCGATCGCGATGCACTTCCACCCGCCGACGACCGTGCGCGCGTACGGCTCGGCCGGGCTGTGGGGCTGGTTCGTGACCCCCGAACCCCCGGCCACGGCGTTCCAGCAACTCACCTTCTCGAGCTTCAACACGCCCGTGCGCGGGGGCGAGCCCGCCAGGCCGAGGGGCGACTGATCGGCCCGCACCCCGGCGCATTGGATCCGGCGCATTGAAAATGGCCCCGCCGAGATTCGAACTCGGGACCGAGCGATTATGAGTCGCCTGCTCTAACCGCTGAGCTACAGGGCCGGGGGGGCTTCGTGGGCCACCGCAGAAAGACTAGCCGGAGCCCGCGTCGCCGTCACGGGAGATCGGGCCGGGCCGAGTTGCTCGACCGGTCCGTTTCACCGGGTCGGTTCGCTGGCCTGGGCTGCGGACTCGGTCCACCGACTCAGTCCACCGGCTCGACCGCCGTGACCCCGGGAACGCGTTCGCGGAGGTTTTGCTCGATCCCCGCCTTCAGCGTGATCGAACTCGACGGGCACCCCACACACGCCCCGTGGAACCGCACGCGGACCACGCCCCCGTCGGTCACCTCGATCAGCTCAAGGTCGCCCCCGTCCGCTTGGATCGCGGGGCGGATCCGGCCCAGCACCTCCGCGACCCGCTCGAACAGCGATCCGGCTTTCTCCGCGTCCCGTGTCACCGTCATCACCTCGCCCAATCCGCCCGGCGTGTCGCCGCCGCGTCCGGGCCCCTTGTGGTGGTAGAGTTCCGCATCATGCTCACCACCCCTCGGGTCCACACCCCGCGCGTCGCCGCTTGGCGGGTTCTCGCCTCGCTCTTCATCGTAGGCCTTGGGCTTCTGCCGGCCGCGTGCTCGGCGTCGCGGCCCACCGACACGCCGATGCTCGACACACGCAACCCCGAGCTCCGGGTCAACCAGCGCCTCGAAGCCGCGGAACTCGCCTGGGAGAACGCGCAGACCGACCCGGCCCTGCGTGCCAAGGCCCGTGAGATCTTCAAGTCGCTCGTCTGGTCGAGCGAGACGCCCCGGCCGCTGCGCCTTCGGCTTGCGGAGATGCTCCTGCTCGACGCCTCCCCCGAGGGCCTCGCCGATTCGCGGTCGTTCACCGTGCTCCGCCTCCCGACCGAATCGGATCGGGCGGTGGTCGGCATGATGGCGCTCGCCGCCGCCACGAACAACTGGACGGACGCCGGCCCGTCGCTGATCCGCTGCCTCGCCGAGCCGCTCGACGATGTCGACGACCGCGACCGGGTCGAGTCGATGGCGCTCCAACGCCTCAACCCGGGCCGCACGCTCGAGAGCATCGCGTTCGGGTACTTCTCCGACCCAGGCGTGTCGGCCGGCCCGCGCGAGATCGGGTGGGGCTCGCGGGTGCAGGCCGACGCGTGGACGCTCCTGTCCCGACTCGACCCCGGCGGAGCGACGCGGCGTGAACTCGTCCGCGGGACCGGCGCCGCGGCGATGGGCCCCTCGGGCCCGCTGCTCCAGGTCCTCCGCGCCGGGGTCGACGAACTGGGCGTGATCCCCTCGACCGCGATGGAACTCGAGTGGCTCCGTTCGCTGCGTGACCGCGACGACGCGAAGAACGCCGCGTGGTGGCAGGAGGTCTCCTCGATCGTCGCGACGCTCGGCGGGCCCCAGCGCGAGGGCCTGCAGCTCCGCCACCTCGAACCGCTCCGCATCGCCGCGGCGCGGTCGCCTGGGTGGCTCGGCGCGGGGCGCGATGAACTCCTGCTCATCCTCGCCGATCGGCTCGAAGGCCGGGCCTACAACCGCCGCACCGCGGAGATCGACGGCGTCAAGGCCAACTCCCGCGAACGCCTGCGCGACTGGGCCGATTCGCTGGCGTGGGGCGACGCCCTCTCCATCCTCGTGATCGACGCCGCCGTCGCCGAGCCCGGCATCGCCGACGCGATCCTCAAGCAGGCCATGCTCGACCGCGAGGACAGAAAGACCGAGTACGGCGGGGTGCTCGAGGCGGCCGACCGCGGGGACGGAACCCCGGGCCCCGCCCGGGCCGTGCTCTTCCCGCCGCGCCCGCGGGACCGCGTGCACGACGAGCGCTTCGTCGCGAGCACGGACATGATCGCCTACTCCGACCGGGCCTTCGCGCACTACCACCTCCAGGTCCAGCGCCCGAAGAACTACGAGTACGCCGGGCCCTCCGGGGGCGACCTGCGCTACGCCCGCCTGAGCGGGCGCAACTGCGTCGTGTTCACCTCGCTCGCCGCGGACCGGCTCGGCGTGGACTACTACCAGCCCGACGGCGCCGTGATCGACCTCGGGGAGATCCCCCGCTGATCCCCCGGCATGACGCACCTCTTCATCATCGTCGTGCTCGTCTCGCTCAGCCTCGCCGGGGGGTTCGACACGGGGCTTGCCCGCGGGGTTCCCGCCTGGTTCCTCGCCGCGATGGTGGGCGCGCCCTACGCCGTTCTCGCCGCGGTCGCCGCGCTGGCGACCGGGCTGTGCGTCCGCCGTCTCGACCGCCGGGGCGATCCCGCCGCGGTCCGGTGGTCCCACCGGGTGCTCAGCGGGATGCGGCTGCTCGGGCTTGCCTGGCACCTCGTCACGGTCTTCGGGCTGGGCCTGCTGCCGCTGGTGCGGTCCGTCACGGGCGACCTGGTCCTCGTCGATGAACTCCTCGCCGCCGCCCCCGCGCTGGGGCTGCTGCTCTTCAGTTTCCGGCTCGCGCACCCGGTCGAGGCCCGCCTGCGGGCGGCGATGCTCGTCCGCGAACTCGACGAGGGCAGGCCGATCTACGCCTTCCCGCCGCCCTGGCGGTATGTCCTCGCCACCGCCCGCAACAACGCGGCGATCATGGCGTTGCCGCTCACGCTCATCCTGGGCTGGTCCGAGGCGCTCGACCGCATCGTTGCCGCGACGGGCCTCGACGCGACCACCCCGTCGGCCACGCTGCTCATCCCGCTGGTGCAGATCGTCGGCGCGCTCACCGTCTTTGCGCTCATCCCCCCGGTCATGGTCCGGGTCTGGGACACGGTCCCGGTCCCGCGGGGAGAACTCCGCGACGGGCTCGAGCAACTCGCCCGGGCGCACCGCGTCCGTGTCCGCGATTTCCTGATCTGGCGCACGGGCGGCGCGATGCTCAACGGCGCCGTCATCGGGCTCACCCCCTGGCTCCGCTACATCGTCCTGACCGACTCCCTGCTCGACCACCTCCCGGAGCGCGAGGTCGAGGCCGTCGCCGCCCACGAGGTCGCCCATGTCCGCAAGCGGCACATGCTCTGGCTCGCCGTCGCGGTGCTCGGCTCGGCCATGCTGCTCGGCGAGACCGCCGAACTCATCGCCGGGGCGATCGGTCTCGGGCCGGTTCTCTCCGCCTGGGCGGTCGGGGCGGTGTCGCTCGCGGGGGTCCTCATGGTCCTCGGGCTGGTCAGCCGGCGATTCGAGTGGCAGGCCGACGCCTTCGCCGCCCGCCACCTCACCGGGGCGACCCCCGTTGTCACCCACGACGCCGCCGAGGCCATGTCCTCCGCCCTCGCCCGCGTCTCCCGCCTCAACGGCATGCCCGAGCGACGCTTCACCTGGCGGCACGGCTCGATCGCCGCGCGCCGGACCCGGCTCGAGCGGCTCATCGGGCTGCCCGCCGCCCGACTGCCGATCGACCGGCAGGCCCGCGTGCTCATGGTCCTCGCCGCGGTCGCCTTCGCCTTCGGCGCGGCCTTGAGCGCGGCCAACATTCTCCAACGCGGACCGTTCGGGCCGAGCTCGTTGCCCTGATAGACCCGCCGTTACCGGCCCTGCCGGAGGGTTCCCGCCCGGCGCGAGGGCCCAGGAGGCCCCATCCCGATGCGCCGAGGCGGGCGGAGATTCCAAACAGAAACAGATCGTAACAAGTTCCGATCAACCTAAAGATATCCGTATTTGAATGCGCCGGAAAGGGTGCACTCCGTCCCAAGAGCGGCCCTCAGCCCCCGCCACCCTGAGATTGGGCCGAAAACGCGGCGGCGTGATGGGTTTGGTCGCGGTGGGGGGCGTCGGTGTATACCCCAGTTTTTTGGAGATGGCCCTTGATCCGGGGCCTGGAATCGGGAAACTGTAACAGTTCCGAGCGCTGGTTCCGCGGTGAGCGGCCCAGTTCAAAGACAAGACACCGTTTCAAGGAGAGACAAGCATGACTCGTATCGCCACCCTTTTGAGCGCCGGGCTCCTGATCGCGCCCGTCGCCTCCGCCGCCAATGTCGGCGTCGATGATTCGTCCGCGCCCTGGATCGGGTTCATGAATGTGTTCGAGCTGCCCTCCAACGGCGGCGGGTTCGTCTTCGGCAGCGGCTGGGGCGTGCCCGACCTCGTCGCCAACTTCGACGACGGCGTGCCCAGCATCACCATGTCGCCCAACACCATCGGCGACCCCAACGAGTTCTGGTACCAGGAAGCCCCGGGCGGCGATCCGAACGACCCGAACAACGGCGGCCCCGGCGCGCCCGGCAACAAGATCATGGAGGCCAACCTCTTCCAGCAGATCACCGGCGGCCTGTCGGGCCAGACCGTGACCTTCTCGGGCTATGTGCTCTCCAACACCTTCACCGACGCCCACCAGGCGAAGATCTTCATCCGCGACTTCGCCTCCGATTTCTCCTCGTTCAACGAGACCGCGATCGACGCCACCGAGGGGGCGTTCAGCATCAGCCTCGACACCATCGCCGACGCGAGCCGCCATGTGCAGTGGGGCTTCCAGGTCAAGGGCGTGAATGTCTGGGCGACCGATGTCGATCCGTTCGGCAATGTCGTCTTCTCCAGCATCCCGACGCCCGCCTCCCTCGCCCTGCTGGGCATGGGCGGCGCCGTCGCCGCCCGCCGCCGCCGCGCCTGAGCAGGCCCCGGCCTCGCGGAGTCCGTCCTGTCCACACCGAAGGCCGCCGGCATCCCCGGCGGCCTTCATGTTTGCACCCCGCCCCCGCCGGCCCCATACTGCCGGCATGCGCCACGCCCTGTGCCGATCAGTCCTGCTCGTGGTCCTGCTCGGGCTCCTGCCGGCGTGCGCCGTGTCGAGGCACGACCAGCTCCGGTCCCGCGCCAGGCAGGTCGAGAAGACGCTCACCGCCGAGCGCGACCGCGCCCTGACCCTTGAACCCCCGCGATCGCGCGAGCGGCTCGACCACCTCTCTTCCATGCGGATCGCCCTCACCGCCGTCAATCTCGCCCTCGCCGCGGTCCCGCGCCTCGTCGCGCCCCCCGACCGCCCGCTCGCCTACGACACGATCGAGCAGGCCTACGACACGATCGAGTGGAACATCCCGCTCCCCGCGTCGCAGACCCGGGCGTTGCCGCCCGCGTTCCTGGGCAACCGCTTCGATCCCGACCGCCTCGTCGACCGCTGAGCCCGGGCGGCACGCGTCGCTACCATCGCCCCATGCCGCTGCCCACCGTGCTCATGACCGAGGTCATCCGCTCCTCTCACCAGGGCCAGAGCCACGGCGGCGCGCACCTCGTCAACCTCGAGACCGGCGAGCACCGCCGCGTGCTCGACTGGAACGAGATGGCCATCGACTGGTCCGGGCGGGGCGGGGGGCGCGGCCTCCGCGGCATCGCCTTCCACAACGACATCGTCGCGATCGGCGCCGGCAACGAGATCTTCCTCTTCGACCCGGCGTTCACCCCGCTGGGCTCCTACCCCGCGCCCTACTGCCGGGACTGCCACGAGATCGCCGCCGACAACGGCGTGCTGTACATCACCGCCACCGGCTACGACGCCGTGCTCGAGTTCGATCTCGCGCAGCGCCGCTACACCGCCGGCTATCGCTTCGGCTTCGAGACCGTGCAGATCGGCGGGCCGCAGGGGCCGCGTTCGGTTCCCGGGGTCGTCGCGCGCCGGTTCGATCCGAACGCCGCGAGCGGGCCCGCGCCGTCGGACACCATGCACATCAACATGGTCTCCCGCCGCGACGGACGCACCTTCATCGCCGGCACCGGGCTCGACGCCCTGCTCGCCTCGCCGCCGGGGTCGAGCGAGGGGCTCTACCGCGCCGTGGCCGTCGTTCCGACCATGACGCACAACTGCCAGCTGTTCCGCGACGGGGTCATCTACAACGCCACCGCCTCCGAGCGGATCGTCTACGCCGACCCGAAGGGCGCCGTGCGCGTCGCCCTGCCCATCCCGCGCTTCCCGAGAGACCGGCTGATCAACCACGGGCTCCCCGAGGACCACGCCCGCGCCGATTTCGGGCGCGGCCTGGCCTTCACCGACAACGGGCTCGTCATCGGCGCGTCCTCGCCCTCGACGATCACCGCGTACGACCTCGAGTCCGGTCGCGTGGTCACGAGCGTGAACCTCACCGCCGATGTGCGCAACGCGCCGCACGGCCTCGAGATCTGGCCCTACTGACCCGCCCTCAGCCGCCCCGGGCCTTCCCGGTCTTCTTCGCCGCCGGCTTCTTCCGGCTCGCGGGCGCCGTCCCCCGCGGCTCGATCGGGCCCAGGTCGTCGGTCGGCGTCAGGCCCACCGCGTCCCCGGGCGACGAGCGCAGCGCCTCCATCGCCTCGCGCGAGAGCGACACCGTCCCGTCGGCGCCCGCCCGGAACCGCTCGTGCACCGCGAAGAACTCCCCGTCGTTCTTCAGCACGCTCACCATGCCGACCCGGTCCCGCGTGTCGCGGTCCTCCTCGGGTTCCCCGAGCGTCACCGCCTTTGTGCCCTTGACCAGCGGGATCTCATCGACCGTCGCCGTCAGGTGCGGGCCCCCGTCGAAGGGGTCCACGAAGCCGTGGTACTGGAACCCCAGTTTCTCGAGCATCCGCCGCGCGGGTTGCGTCTCGGGGCCGACCTCGCCGATCACCGCCCTCGCGGCGGGGGGGAGCAACGCGAGGTACAGCGGCTCGCGCGGCAGCATCGAGGCGATGAACTCCCGGCTGTACTGGCAGAACCGGTCCGCCTCTTCGTACGACAGCGGGATGAACCGCCGCCCGAGGTAGTCCCACAGCAGGTTGTGCGCATCCGCCGTGATCGGCGCCATCATCTCCGCCAGCACGCGATCGGCGAATCGCTTGCGGTGCATCCCCATGAAGTGGAACCGCACGACAGACAGGAAATGCCCGAGCTTCTTCGGGTGCCCCCGGAAGGATGGCTGGAGGATGAGGCCCCCGATCTCCGACGGGCCCGTCTCGTCCTCGTGCAGCGTGGCCACGATCTGCGTCGTGCCCGTCTGCAGGCTCTCCGAGAAGAAGTGCCGTTTCTCGAGCCGGAACGAGAAGTTCGGGTTCCCGGGCCCGCCCATGCGGGCCAGCACCTGGCTCGTGCCCAGCGCGTTGCCCGACTCGGTGTCCTCGAGCACGAACATGAACAGGTCCGTGTGCACCGAGGAGGTCCCCAGGCCCCGCACCTGCGTCCGCTCGACCCCGATCCCCGCGATCGTCTTGGGCATCGGTTCGGGCTCGGGTTTCGCCCGCGCGTTCGCCAGCTTCAGGAACGAGTTCCTCGAGTGGATCACCTTCTGCGTGATGATGTCCCGGTCCGGCGGTAGGTTGATGAAGTGGACCATCTTCGCCAGCTTGAGCAGCGTCGGGCAGTCCTCGACCTTGGCACGCCTGATCAGGTACATGGGCGGAGAGTAGGTCGGGCGGATCGCCCCCCGGCTCTCGCGGTCGGTCCGGCCCGCTGGCCGGTTGCAGCGAAGAGAGCCCGGAACAGGGCGGTAACCGGGCTGGATCTCAGTCGAAGTACTCGCGCAGAAACTCCGCGACCGAGCCCGCCCTGGTCATGCGGACGACCTCGAGCAGGCGGGCCAGGTCGCGCTTCGTCTTCGCCTCGATCTCGCCCGGGTCGATCTCCGCGTCGTCGAGTTCGCGCACAAAGCGGTAGCGGGGCAGCCCGCCCGCGCCGTCGACGGGCTCGATCGCGCCGAGTTTGGCCAGCGCGATCAGCGCGTACTCGACCACCCCGCCGCCCATCCCGTGCGCATGCCCCTTGCCGATGATGTCGAGCCGAAGGTCGTCGGCGTCGAAGGTCGCGTGCCCGGGCACGCCCTCGGACACCCCGCCGTACCGCCGGGCGATCTGCGCCATCGCCTGCATCAGCAGGTCGGCGCCGGGGTTCATCCAGCGGATGAACTCGTGCTGGATGGCGAGGTCGTCCTGGCAATAGAGCAACACGCAGCGGCTGGGCTCGCCGTCGCGCCCGGCCCGCCCGACCTCCTGGGCGTAGGCCTCCACGCTCCCGGGCGTCTGCGCGTGCACGATGAAGCGGATGTCGGGCTTGTCCACCCCCATGCCGAACGCGTTGGTCGCGCACAGCAGCAGCGGGCGCTCCGGCGTCGACTCCGTGAATCGCCGGTAGACGCGCTTCTTCTGCTTCGCGTCGAGCCGCCCGTGGTAGATGTCGAGGTCCAGCCCACGCGGCGCGACGCGGCGGATCTCGTCCGAGGTGCGCTCCAGGTCCTTAATGAGGGCGAAGTAGACGATGCCCGTCCCCCCGGCGCCGCCCGCGATCTCCGCGATCCGTGCGACCTTCTCCGAATCGTCCCAGGCCGGTTCGACCGAGAGCGAGAGATTGGGGCGGTCGATGCCGGTCGCGAACAGCGGCATCGCCTCGGCGTCCAGGCCGAGCACGCCCCGGATGTCCTCGCGCACCGCGCGGGTCGCGGTCGCGGTCAAGGCGACCGTCCGCGGCGAGCCGAGCAGTCGGCGAAACTCGCCCACGCGCTGGTACGCGGGCCGCAGGTCGTGCCCCCACTTGCTGATGCAGTGGGCCTCGTCGACGGCGAGGAGGTGAACGCCCCCGGGCGTCGCCCGCAGCGCCTCGACGAACGGCTCCCGGTCCATCCGCTCGGGCGTGGCGTAGACGAGGTCGTACTCCCCGGCGGCGAGGCGTTCGTACCGCTTCTCGCGCTCGCGTCGGGCAAGCGTGGAATTGACATACGCCGCGCGCACGCCCTTGGCGCGCAGGGCGCTAACCTGGTCCTCCATCAACGCGATCAGCGGGCTGAAGACCAGGCACACCCCCTCGCCGCGCGCCCGCCGCAGCACGACCGCCGGCAGCTGGTAGCACAGGCTCTTGCCCGAGCCGGTCGGCCAGACCACCAACGCATCGCCCCCGGGCCCGGAAAGCCCGAGCAGGCGGTCAACCACGGAAACCTGCTCGGGCCGCAGCGACGGGAACCCGAAGACCTCTCGGAGAACGCGCTCGACCTCTTCTCGGGGCGGGGCCATCGCCCAACCGTTGGCGCGTCGGGGCCGTCGGGCCACCCGGTGTCCCGCCGGTCGGTTGACAGCACGGGGAGATCGGATAGCCTGAGAGGATCGCCGATTGGTGCCCGGGGGTGTGCCCCGGGTGAAAAGGGAAGCGTGGTGACCGGAACGCCTCGTCCTCGAGGCCGACCCGGGATTCCACCGCGGACGCGCCGCCGTGATGGGCGTGCCGCCGGCTCGAACGGGCCGGCGGGACAACGGGCCGCTTTGTGACGCCACTCCCGAAAGGGGGGAAGGCCGCGGCCCGACCCAGAGCCGGAAGACCTGCCACTCGGTCGGCCTCGGGGCCCTCGCGAAATGGGGCGCCGCGGGCTCGGCCCGATTTCCCCTTTGGGCCGGTCCCCGCTGCACGCCATGCCCCCCGCGAGGGCCGCTCTTGGGGATGCCCTGCGCGATTCGGGGCGGGAGCGGCGGATGGTCTCGAAGATGGGTGTGTGGGGGCGTGCCGCGCTCGGCGCGGCGGTGCTTCAGGCGTGCGGTGTCGCGCAGGCGGGCCCTTGGGCCGATCGGGTTGTCTTCGGGATTCACGAGGGCTCACCGGCATACGAGCCCGGCGTGGGCACGCCGCTCACCTACGGGCCATTCCACGCCGACCCGCTCTGGAACGACCCGGCGTCGGTTCTCGGCAAGCCGAACACGCTCGACTACGACGATCTCGAGGGATGGGGCCCCGTGCCGGGGGGCGTCGCCGGCGGGCCCATGCGACGCCTCTCGCTCGTCTGGAGCGCGTGGCAGTGGGGCTCGAACGACCCCGCCCACCTCGCCCAGCGCCCCGGCTGGCTCGACGGGAGGCGACGCAACGGGCTCGGCCTTCGGCAGGGGGCGCAGATTGTCGTGGAGTTCGACACCCCCATCGAAAACAACCCGACCTCGGACGCCGCACCCTGGGGCGTTGACCTGATCGTCCACGGCAACGCCGCGTTCATCGCCGACCGCGGGATCGCCGCGTCGACCAGCATGGACGCGGCCCTGCTCACCGGGGGAGTGCTGGCCGAGCCGGTCGAGATCAGCGTGGCGCAGTCGATCGGCGGGCCGTGGTACCGGTGTGTGCGCGCGGGCGACGACCTCTTCCCCACCAATCCCTGGCGGTGGGAGGGGGGCGCTTGGACCGGCGAGGAGGCGGACTGGCTCAAGCCCGTCGATCCCGCGCTCGGGGCCCCGGACTTCGCCGGCCTGACGGCGGGCGAGGCGATCGCCCTGTACGGGGGTTCCGCGGGGGGCACGCCCCTGGATCTGGATGAACTCATCGATGAACAGGGGGCGCCGGCGTCGCTCGCCTGGGCCCGTTTCGTGCGATTCACAGACCCGCTGGGGACGCAGGGAGAGATCTGCGGCGTGGTCGATGTGCCGGGGGGCGCACTCGGGTGCAACCCGGCCGACCTCGCCGACCCGCGCGGGGTGCTCGACCTGGCGGACATCACGGCGTTTTCGGCTGCCTTCCTGGGCGGCTCGGCGGACGCTGACCTGGCCCTCCCGAGCGGCGTGCTCGACCTGGCGGACATCACCGCGTTCATCGCGGCTTTCTCCGGGGGCTGCCCGTGAGCGCGCGCGTCAGGGCCTTCACACTGGTTGAGCTTCTCGTCAGCATCGCGATCTCGGCTCTGCTGGTCGGGATGCTGATGCCCGCGCTCTCCGCGGCACGATCCTCCGCGACCCGGCTCGCCTGCCTGAGCAACCTCCGGCAGATCATGGTCGCCACGACCATCTACGCCCACGAGCACGACGGGCACCTCATGCCCGCGCTCTACACCAACTTCGAAGCGGACCCCGCGGTCCGCGTCGCGTGGGACTTCATCGAGCGGTTCGAGCCGGGGGGCCTCGTGCGGGAGCCCGGGGCGATGTGGAGCGGCACCGACGGGGGGAGCGTTCTCCAGTGCCCGGGCTTCGACGGGCCCTCGAACTGGGGCGACGGCGGCGAGCCCTTCACCGGGTACAACTACAACACGAGTTACCTCGGCGGGCCCACCATCGGCCCCGATCCGAGCGCGCCCCGGGGCGACGGCCCACGCACCGACCGCGCCGGCCGCCCGATCGCCGCCTCGGCCCGGCTGGAGGAGATCGGGGACCCCTCCTGGTGCGTGGCGTTCGGGGACGGGGGCTTCGGCGACGGGGCGAACAAATTCATGCGGGCCCCGTTCGCGGGCGACCGGGACTCCGACATCGGGCGAGCCGGGCACGGGGCCGGAGCCCAGGCGTTCCGGCACGCCGGCACGACCGCGGCCGTGATGACCGACGGGCACGCCCGGGCCTTCGTCGACCGCTTCTCGGAGACCTACCCCGAGGCGGCTGCTCTTCTGACCCCCCGGGTGGGGTTCCTGGGCCCGAGCAACGGGGTGTACGACCTCTCGCCCGGCCGCGAATGACGCCGCCGGGAACCCGGCTATCATGGAGGGCTCCGCCGGGCCCGTGCCGGCGTGGGGCGCATAGCTCAGTTGGCTAGAGCGCTGCTGTCACATAGCAGAGGTCACAGGTTCGAGTCCTGTTGCGCCCATTCGATTGCTCCCCGGTGCCGCCCGCGGATCGCTGTTCAGGAGTCGGCGGCACGGGAATTTCGGCCCGCACCTCACCACACGCCGAACTCGCGGGTTGCCCCCACTTGGCGACGCACGAGAGGCCGAGCGGAGTGCGCCTGCGCTCTGCGCAGATGATGCAATGGAGCCGGGGGGAATCGAACCCCCGTCCCGAAACAGTCAGCAAGAGGCCTCTACGCGTGTAGTCCGTTCTTTGATCTCGGCGTCAAGGGCGAAAACGGACACCCTCCCTGTCGGCCAAGCTCCCGGTGAACCTCCTCGCCGCCCCGCCCGGTTGCACCGCGCGGCGACCAGCCCGATGTCTTCATCCCCCGCCCCATCGGGCGTCAGGCGGGGGATGCACGGCCATCAGGCCGCGAGAGCGTACTGCGGTTCGGCAGTTATAGAAATTGCGTGCTTTTATCGTGGCCAGCACGCCCCACGACGCGCCACCTCAAGCCTTCCCTGCCCGGTCGAAACCGATCGGCCCCAACTTTTCAAGGTGCGGCACCGGATTGGACCGGTGCCCTCCGGCGGTAGCGTAGCGCTCCCGTCGCCCCACACGCCGGACAGCGCGCGGAATTAGGGGTTCACGAACTCCTGGATCCAGGATTGCAGGTCGCCCAGGTCGTGGACGCCGTTCTGGTCGCGGTCGGCCAGGCGACCACCGCCCAGGAACTCCGCGACAAACAGCTGGACATCACCCAGATCGCGGACCCCGTCGGCGTTGTAATCGCCCGGCTCCGCGGGGATCAGCCGCACCGTGTCGCCGAGGGGCCACCCGGGGTTGGTGGCGTACGCGAGGGCCGTCCCGCGCCGCGAGACCTGCCGGAACGAGACGCTCGCGTAGGCCACATCGGGCGGCAGGAGCTCGGTGAGGGCCCACCAGTCGAGGTTCTCGCCGCGCCAGAGGCCCGAGCCCCCCGCGCCGTTCCTGACGCCGTAGATCACATTGTCGTCCGTGACGGTGGTCGCGAAGGCCGCGGGGTCGCTGAACTGCTGCCCCGGCAAGATCTCCACCCCGTTCCCGCGCTCGACATAGGCCCGGTCGACCACGAGGCCGAAGTCCCACGGCACGGTCGTGAACCCGACGGCCCAGCCGTTGATGTTGATGTCGTTGACATTGGACGCGAAGCCGGAAAGCCCGAGAGGCGTCGCCTGCGAGGTGATGATCCGCACGCCGTCGGCGCCGTCCCACACGAAGCCCCGGAAGAAGCCGTCGGTGTCGCGGAATCGCCCGCCGAACGAGCCGTCCTCGCCCATCACGATCACGGTGGGCTCGGCGAGCTCGGGCGGCGGCGAGAGCACCGTCGTCCCCCCGCCCTGCGACCAGACCGCCGGCCCCGAGGCCGAGTTGAAGAACAGCACCTGCCCCGCCTCGTTGATCCCCGCGACATGCGGGGTTGTCAGCCCCGCCATCGCCCCGAGGTCCTGCATCACCCCGAACCCGTCGAAGAGATGTGTGTACAGGAACGAGATCTCCGCGATCGATCCGGTCGAGATGTCCGACCAGAAGGTCTGGCCGACAACACGCCCGCTGTTGTTCGTGTCCCAGATCTGCAGCGTGTGCTGCGGAACCACCTGGGCGGGCAGGCCCTCCGTGATCGTCGGCACACCCAGCGGCGAGATGCGGACAAGCACGGCCCGGCGCGGGCTCAGTGTCACCCCCGAGGCGTAGGCCGTGCCGTCATTCTGGATCGCGTCGTATTCATCAATGAATGCGCCGTTGATCGAGCTCGGCAGCGTCTGGACCATGAACCGTGGGGGCGCCTCGGCGGCCCACACGGCGCCGGCGCACGCCACCCCCGCCAGGCCCGCGAGCATCGAGTTCGGTCGGGGCATCGCGATGTCCTTTCTGTTCGGGCCGCCCACCCACGAGAAGGGAAACTCGCCAGAGAGGCGACGGGCATGCTCGGTGAATTAGGTTACTCTACCGCGGTCGGGCCCCGTCCCGAGCTCCGTTCTTCTCAGGAAACCGCCCATGATTCAGGTCGCCGTCATCCTCCCCGCCGCCGGGTCCTCCAGCCGATTCAACGCCGACGACACGGCGCTGCTCGCCCCGCGGAGCAAGCTCGATGAGGACCTCGGGGGCCGGCCCGTCCTGCAGCGCACGATCGAGATGTTCACCAATCGCCCGGAAATCGCCGCGATCATCGTCGCCGGGCCCCACGAGCCCGAGGCCTACGCCGCGTTTGAGCTCCGTCACGGCGACAAGCTCGCCCTGCTCGGCGCCACCCTCTGCAGAGGTGGGGTGTCGCATCGATACGAGACCGTCAAGGCGGCGCTTGAACTCGTGCCCCCGGCCGTGACCCACATCGCGGTGCACGACGCGGCCCGGCCGGTCACGCCCCCGGAACTGATCGATCGGCTCTTCGATCTCGCGCAGCGCCACCCCGCCGTCATCCCGGCGGTCGAGGTGCCCGACACGATCAAGCGGCTCGACCCCGAGCCCGTGCCCGACGAGCCCGCCGACCCTGCGGCGGCGATCCTGGGGCTCAGCTCGGACAGGCCCTCCGACCTCCGCCGCGTGGCGCAGACCGTTGATCGCTCGTTGCTCGTGCTTGTGCAGACGCCGCAGGTATTCGAAGCGGGCCTGCTGCGGCGTGCGTATGCCCAGGCGGACCTGTCGAGCACCGACGACGCCGGGCTGGTCGAGCGGCTCGGAGAGCCGGTGCTCGTCGTCCCGGGTGACCCCGCGAACATCAAAATCACCCGTCCGGGCGATGTCCCCCTGGCCCGCGCGATCGGCGGCTTCAAACCCCCAGCCGAGCGGGCGACCCACAAGCGGTTCTGAAACCGATCTGGATGGGCCGACGCGCGTAAAGCGGTGCCGCGATCCGCGCGGCGGGCGCGCCGCGGCGCCGCTCAGGGCGCGCCCGGGCGCCGGGTCAACGAAAAACCCCCGGCTTGCGCCGGGGGCTCGGTCGGTCACCGGTGCCCGGGGGCTGGCCCCGGATCCCCACGCTCAATACCGGTAATGCTCGGGCTTGTACGGCCCCTCCACCGGCACGCCGATGTACTTCGCCTGCTCGGGGCTCAGCTTCGTCAGCTTCACACCCAGGTGGGGCAGGTGGAGCCGCGCGACCTCCTCGTCGAGGTGCTTGGGCAGCATGTAGACCCTGTTCTCGTACGCGTCGTTGTTCGTGTGCAACTCGACCTGCGCGATCACCTGGTTGGTGAACGAGGCGCTCATCACGAACGATGGGTGACCGGTCGCGCAGCCCAGGTTCAGCAGACGCCCCTCGGCCAGCACCAGGATCGAGGTCCCCTTGCTCTTGAACACGAACTCGTCGTACTGCGGCTTGATGTTGATCCGCTCGACATCCTTGTCCTTCGCCAGCTTCTCCATCTGGATCTCGTTGTCGAAGTGCCCGATGTTGCCGAGGATCGCCTTGTTCTTCATCCGCTTCATGTGCTCGAGCGTGATGATGTCCTTGTTGCCCGTCGTGGTGATGAAGATGTCCGCCGATTCCACCACCTCGTCGAGCGTCAGGACCTGGTAGCCCTCCATCGCGGCCTGCAGGGCGCAGATCGGGTCAATCTCGGTCACGATCACGCGGCAGCCCTGCCCCTTGAGCGCCTGGCAGCACCCCTTGCCGACATCGCCGTAGCCGCAGACCACCGCGACCTTGCCGCTGAGCATGACATCGCTGGCGCGGTTCAGCCCGTCGATCAGCGAGTGCCGGCACCCGTAGATGTTGTCGAACTTGCTCTTGGTCACGCTGTCGTTCACATTGATCGCCGGGAAGGGGAGCAGGCCCTGCTCGGCGAACTGGTAGAGGCGGTGCACGCCGGTCGTCGTCTCTTCGCTCACGCCCCGGATCGCCGCCGCGGCCTCGCCCCAGCAGCCGGGACGCTCCTTCTCCTGCTCGCGCAGCTGGCTGAGGAACGCGCCGAACTCCTCGGGGTGCTCGTGCGGCGCGAACTCGGGGATCCGCCCCGCCTTCTCGTACTCCACGCCCTTGAGCACCATCATCGTCGCGTCGCCGCCGTCGTCCAGGATCAGGTTCGGGCCCCGCCCGTCCGGCCAGTTGAGGATCTGCCGCGTGCACCACCAATACTCCTCAAGCGACTCGCCCTTCCACGCGAAGACCGGCGAGCCCTGCGGCTTGGCCACCGTCCCGTTCCGCCCCACGACCACCGCCGCGGCGGCCGAGTCCTGCGTGCTGAAGATGTTGCACGAGGCCCAGCGCACCTCGGCGCCGAGCTCGGTCAGCGTCTCGATCAGCACCGCCGTCTGCACGGTCATGTGCAGCGAGCCCGCGATGCGCGCGCCCTTGAGCGGCTGCTTGTCCTTGTAACGCCGGCGGAGCTCCATGAGCCCGGGCATCTCGTGCTCAGCAAGGCGGATCTCCTTGCGCCCTAGCTCGCTCAGCGCGAGGTCGCGGACGCGGAAATCCAGCGGGCCCTTGGGCGTCTGCACCAGGTCGACCTTGCCACCAATCGTCATCGTCGTCATTGTGCGCTCCATCTCGGGCGACTCCCGGCCGCCTGGTTCACTCGAATCCTCAACCCCGAAGCCGCGCCACCGCGGCGAACAGACCGGGCCCCATCGCCTCGGGCTCGCCCGGCAGCAGGCGGACCCGCGGCGAGGCGAACCCCGCCTTCTTGAACATCGACTCGATCTCCTCCGGGCCGAAGCCCAGGTGCTTGTGACCCATGTCGCGGCGGTACTCGTGCCGCTCGTGACGCGTCATGTCCACCACCAGCGCAACGCCCCCGCCCCGATCGGTCCGCAGCGTCCGGGCGGCCTCACCCAACGCCGCCGCCGGGTCCTCGACATGGTGCAGCACCAGCAGGCAGCAGACCGCGTCCACCGACCCGCCCGCCAGCGGAAGCGACTCGAGCGAGCCCCTGAGGAACTCGACCCCGCCGCCGTCGCCCAGACGCAGCCGCGCCGCTTCGAGCATCGTCTCCGACTGATCGATCGCGACCACGCGGTCCACGCACCCCGAGAGCAACTCGGCCGCGTTCCCCGTGCCGCACCCGATGTCCGCGACGACCCAGCGGGGGTCGACCAGGCTCAGCAGGCCGAGCGCGGTCAGCCGCTCGCCGAAGAGCTGCGCCCGGATCGCGTCCCACTCGCCGCCGACGCGCCCAAAGAACGAGACGCTGTCGGTCTTGCGCTCCGCCAGCACGCCCTCGAGGCGCTGGTCGTCCTCGGCAATCTCCGGGGTGCGCTCGACCTGCGACCGAACGACCACCCAGACATCCCGCGCATCCCGGTCCAGATCGTCAAGGGTCAGGCTGTAGAAGGTCGCCGTCCGCATCTGCCGCTTCACCAGCCAGCCCGACTTGGAGAGCGTGGTCAGGTGCCGGCTCACGGTCGATTGGGGCAACTGGAACACCTTGGCGACCTCGCCCACCGCGAGCTCCTCCCGCTCCAGGAGGCGGAGCATGCGGAGCCGCAGCCCGTCGCTCAAGGCGCTGAGCCGGTCGGTCAGGGGGTTGGAAACGCCGTGCCGGGTCATCTGGTTCCCGCAGCCCGAACAAACGATCGGGTATTCATCCTTCTATCCGGATGAAGCGTAGAACCAATCGGCCAGATGTCAACGCCCGATGCACCGATCGCGCGCGGGAGTCCGAACCCCGCCGGATCAGGGGGCCGGAGGCGTGGCGAAGGTCGGCCCGGGGATCGACCCCAGTTCGCGAACCCGGGACCGGGTGGCCTCGTCATCGGGGGCGAACCAGAGCACATGCCGCAACTCGCCCAGCTCGCGCTCGGTGTCGCCGAACCCGCGGTAGGCCGCGGCGAGCGCGCGGTACGGCTCGGCGGCGGGCTGCAACTGGGCGGCGATGCGCAGGGCGAGCACCCCCTCATCGGGGAGGCCCTGATTCAGGAGCATCGACCCGAGCCGCGTGTAGGCATCGGCCCGGAGGGACTCGACCGCGATCCGCTCGAGCAGGCGGAAGGCGGCGTCGGTCTCGCCGTTGGCCGCCATGGCGCGCGCCAGAGACTCGATGTAGACCGGGTTGTCGGGCTGGAGTTCGAAGGCGACGCTGAACGCCTCACGCGCGGCCGAGGCCTCGCCCATGCCCTCGTAGGCAAGACCGAGGTCATGCAGAACCTCGGGGCGGCCCGGCCTGGTCTCGAGGTACCGCTCGTACTGGGCGGCGGCCTCCTCGTAGCGCCCCTCGCGGAGGGCCTCGTCTCCCAGGACCCGCGCGTCGAGCAGGGTCCGCTCCCGCCCGGCGCACGCGGGCAGCAGAATCAGACTCCCCACCAACAACGCGAGCGCCCGACGCGTCCCGATCTGCCGACAATGCTTCATGACAGGGTCTCCACTGTTGGAGGATGCTATTCGATGACCGCCGGGCCCGCGCCCCGCCCCGACCGGGCGGACCCAGATTCCCTTTCGGTGCTGCTGGTCCACACCGTGCCCGGGGGTGGGTCGCACCTGGACTGGCTGATCGAGCGGCCCGGGACGGAGGAGGAGCGTCGCCTCATCGCCTTCCGCTGTGCGCACGATCCGCTCACCGCGCCGGACCTGGAGGCGGAGCGGATCGCGGACCACCGGGCGATCTACCTTGACTACGAGGGACCGATCTCGGGCGGGCGGGGCGGCGTTCGGCGGCTCTGGCGGGTGGGCTGCCGGTTGCTGTCTGAATCCGGGGACGAGATCCGGGTCGTGCTGATCCCCGAGAGCGGGGGAGCGAGAACCGTCCGACTCGTGCGCACCGCGGCGTCGACTTGGCGTGCCGTGTGGATCGGCGCGGGAGCTGGATGAGCGGTTGTGCGAGCCGCGGAGGTTCTGGTACAGTGGACGGGATGCGGCGTGGCGTGGGCGGGCTGGCCCGCTCACACGGGCGCCGGAGGAGACCCCGTTCGGGGTTGAGCCGCGTCGGCCCTGGTGTCGGCGTTGCCTTTGATCGTGCGCTGGAGGTCGGCATGCAGCCCAACCCGCCCAATCACGGCCACCCCGGGGGCCCGTCGAACGAGCATCATCATCCTCTGGACGATGACCTTGAACTTCAGCACATCGGGGACTTCGCCCTCCCGCCGATCGAGGTCGCCCCCGACTCGGACGCGCGGACGGCGCCCACCGACGCGCCGCCGATGGTTCGCCCGGGGTCCGCGACGCCTGCACCGATCGAGCATGTGCCGCCGCTCGGGCCGCTGGCCTCGGCGGATTCGGGCGGGGCGGGGTCGCGGAAGATCAGGACCTTCGAGCAGAAACTGGGCGGGGGCGGTCACGAGGCGAACTGGAAGCGGACGCCGAACCTGACGGGATCGGGCGCGATCCATGTGAAGTCGTTCCATTGCAAACTGACGGGCGACAGCCTCGAGTTCCTCGACGCGCAGATCAACCAGTGGCTGGACGACCACCCCGAGTACGAGGTGAAGATGGTCACGACCTCGATCGGGGAGTGGACAGGGAAGCTGAAAGAGCCGGCGCTGATCGTCAATGTCTGGGTGTGAGGCGGGCCGGGCCGGGGTGGCCGGAATCTAGGGCGGCTTCCCCGAGAATGGTGGCGTTGTTCCGGGGCTTGTGGCATGCTTCCCTGTTCGGCGTGCTCCGAAAGGGGGGGTCGATGCGAGCGGTGTTCGTGCTCCTGCTGTGTGCCGGCCCGGCTTCGGCGTCGGTGTCCAATCTCCAGAGTGACTGGAGCGAGATCTCCAACCCGTTCGGCCCCTGGGCGCTGCGGGAGGGCACGAACGCGCTGCCGCATGTCGACGCGTGGCAGCGCACGCTCGGCGGGTGGACGGCCCACCAGCCCGGGTGGGCGCGCTCCGAGGACTCGAACACCAGGCTGCCGTTCTTCTTCCGCAGCAACGGCACGGAGACCTTCGCGCACGACTGGGCCGAGGGCGCGATCGTGGTGCACTCGACCGACGCGGGCAACGGCGTCGGCTCGGGGCACGCGAATCTCGCGTTCACCGTGCAGAACACCGGGACGCTGACGGCGACGGGCGGGCTCTGGATCGGTCGCGACATCGGGCGGACCGTCCGGTTTGATGTGCTGCTGAACGGTGTGGCGCTGACCGGCGGGGTGTTGGCGTCGGGCGACGCGTTTTCGTCGGCGGATCCCTTCGGCCTCGACGAGGGGACCGGCGGCCCCGGCGCTCTCGATGGGCTGGGCGTGACCGCGGGCGATGTGTTCGAGTTGCGGTTCACGACGCTCTCGAGCGCGGGCGACTTTGTCGTGATCGATCTGACGATCGACAACCCGCTGCCGGCTCCCGCGGGGGTGGGGCTGGTGGTGCTGGGTCTGCTTGCCCCGCGTCGTAGGCGGGTGCGGCAAATCCGATAACCGGCCGCGGCGGCCGAGTCGAGGCGCCCGCGTCGGTCCTCCGTCGGGATTGCCCCCGGGCCCGCGGGCCGCGCTCAATCGGCTGAACTCAACCGCCGATGCCCCTCCCGAGGCACGCTCTCCGGGAGGACACACGGCATGACGACGCTGCGCACGACGCCCCTTTCGCTCTCGCACGGGGCGGACCAGACGCCCGCGTTCTCGGTCGATGGGTTGGTCGAGGAACTGCGGCGGACGACGAAGGGCCTGTCCACGGGTTGGCGCGCGCTCGACGAACTGGGCGTGCAGTTCCGCCCCAAGGAACTCGCGCTGCTGGCGGCGCGGACGGGGCACGGGAAGACCTCGGCGCTGGTGAACATCGCGATGCGTTGGCTGGAGCGCGACCTCGACGGGACGATGCTCTACTACTCGCACGAGGAGCCGCCCGAGCACATCCTCTGCCGCCTGCTCGCGCTGCTGGCCCTCAAGCCGATCAAGCCGTGGACGGTCTCCGAGATCCGTGAGTACCTCGCGGACCCCGCGGCGCGGAAGGCCGAGCACCGCGACAGCGATGTCGAGATCCTGAACCGCGCGATCGACCGGCTGCGTGCGGTCGAGCACCGTCTTGTGGTGATCCACCGCCCGGCGTGGACGGCCGAGCATGTGGGCAACCACGCGCGGACGATCGCGGAGAAGGGTCGTGTGAGCGCGGTGTTCATCGACTACCTGCAGCGGCTGCCGGTGCACCCGATGCTGCACGCCCGCGACCAGGAGGTCGCGGCGATCGGGCGGGCGCTGAAGACGCTGGCGGTCGATCTGGGCGCGCCGGTGATCGCGGGCGTGCAGGTGAACCGCGAGGTCATCCCCCAGGGTTACCAGGACAAGGTGCGCAAGGCCGCGAGCGGGAGCATCGCCGAGGCGCTGGAGGTGATGAAGGCGGCGCGGCCCGACCTGAACTATCTCCGCGAGGGCGGCTCGGAGCAGGAGGCGGACCTGATCCTCGGGCTGATGAACTACGCGGCGGACCTGCGCGTCGAGGCGACGGCGACGGCGGCGTCGACGGATCACTACGAGATCGGGGTGCTGAAGAACCGGTACGGCGCGACGGGGAAATGGGCGGGGCTGTCCTACTCGGGCGCCTCGGGGCTGATCTCCGATGTCGGGGGCGCGATCAGCCACGGGGAGTCGCTGTCGAGGCTCAGCGCGTAAGCCCTAAGACCCGCAGGGCGGCCTCGTCGAGCCGGGCGATGGGGTACGCGCCGCCAACGGCGAGCCCCTCGAAGAAGCCCCAGGCGGCGAGCCCGCCGGTGGCCTGGGGTTCGAGCATGTAGGCGGCGAGCGAGCCGAGGGGCTGGTCGGTGCGCACGATGATGTCGCCCGGGCGGGCCTCGGCCGAGCCCGCTCCGAGCAAGACGCCGATCTGCATGCGAGTTCTATTCTGCCAGGGGCGCTCGGCGCGTTCGACCGATTCGACGGTGTAGATCTGGGCGGGGACGGTGCGGGCGTCCTCGCCGCCGACGGTTTCGAAGCGGACGCCGTGCGCGCGCATGCGGTCGATGATCTCGGTGAGCGCCGCGGGCACGAGGTAGGCCGCGGGCCGGTTGATCTCGAGCGTCGGCACGAAGTCGTTGAAGAGGGAGACGGTGTAGTCGCGGTGGGGGGCGTTGGTGGGGTCGATGTCGGCCCGCTCGTCGTGGGCGCCCGAATCGTCTGGTTCTTCGTATCCCAGGATGGTCGCGGGCTCGGCGAAGGCGCGGGCCTCGGTCTGGACGGCGAGGGGGGCCGAGGCGAGGCCGAGCTCGATGGTCGCGCGGTCGGCGGCGGTGATGAGGTCGTTGATCTCGCGCCTCCGCTCGGCGGTGAAGCGCAGGATCTCGCGGCAGAACGCCTCGGTGGAACGGACGCGGTCTTCGAACGGGGCGTAGGCGTAGGCCTCGGTGAGGATGGAGAGGCGGTTGCGGAGCCCGCGGTAGGCGACGCCGTACCAGGGCTCGGCGGGGAAGGTGGTCCACTTGGCGTGGCGGTCCTCGAAATTGCCGTAGAAGAAGGCGTGGTATCCGGTGGCGGCCTCGAACCGCCGGTCAATCTCCGGGAGCATGATGTCGCGGACGAACTCGATGACGCGCGGGTCGGAGGCGGGGTGCTTGGGGCCCTGGTAGGTCATCGTGAAGCGGTGGTTGGAGCCGTTGGTGGTGTGGGTGTCGACGATGACCGCGGGGTCCCACGCGTTGAGGAAGGCGACCATGGCCCGGGTCTCCGGCGCATCCATCTTCACCCAGTCCCGGTTGAGGTCGAGCCCCTGGGCGTTCTCGCGGATGCCCATCTCGACGGGCCCGGCCTGGCCCGGGCGGTTGTCGGGGGCGACGCGTTCGTTCCCGTCGGCGTTGTAGACGGGGACGAAGCAGAGCACGAGGTGGTCGAGCAGGGTGTCCCGCCCCTCGGCCCGCTCGGCGGCGATGTCACGCGCGAGCATCAGCAGTGCTTCTTTCCCGCAGATCTCGCCCGCGTGGATCGACCCGAAGAGCAGGACCGGCGTTCTGCCCCGGAGGTCGGCGGGGGATGAGGCGGGCGGGTCGGCGAGGATGGCGAGCGGGATCTCCCTCCCCTCGACCGTGCGGCCGAGGGACGAGAGCCTGACGAGGTCGGACCGTTCAGCGAGCGTCGCGAGGAACGCCTCCACCTCCGCGAGGCGCGCGGTGCGTTCGAATCGCGAGGATTCCGCGACGGTGGCGAGCACATCGGCGGCGGCGACGCGGAGCGCGACGAGACAGAGGGCGAGCGCGGCGGGGCATCTCATGAACGGACCTCGGCAGCGGCGGCGGGGGCGGCGTGGGCCACTGTACCCGGGCGATCCGGCCGACGGGGAATCCCTCGGACTGCCGGCCTCCCGAGGAATGGACGGGGGTTCCCGAGAGGGCCCGGGGCGACGCGGATCTAGGCTGGGCAAGGGAAGAGGGCGATGCGCTCCCGCACCGTTCGAATGCGATGGTCGGCACAACGCGGCGGGCGATGGCCCGCGCGCCGGTTCGGTTCCACCACCGAAAGGAGTTCAGCATGTTCTGCGTCAAGCGCACCGCGGCCGCGTGCGCGATGGTCGCGGCTGCAACCGTGGCGCCCGCTCAGTTCACGGGCTTTGCCCCTTGTGTCGATGTGCCCGTGGGGGTTGGATACGACCCAACCGGCGTGGTCTTGGCGGATTTTGACAACGACGGGGACCTCGACATCGCGTGCGCTGTGTTCACGGCCGCGACGCTCGACCGGGTGGTGATCCTGCTGAACAACGGGGATGGGTCGTTCGGCCTGCCGGATACCTACGGGGTGGGCGACAGCCCGATCGACATCGCGGCGGGGGACTTCAACCTCGACGGGAAGATCGACCTGGTGACCGCCAACCGGGACACGGACGATTTCTCGCTGCTGCGCGGCAACGGCGACGGGACCTTCCAGGCCGAGGTCTGGTTCTTCATGGGCGATCGGCCGCACGGCATCGCGGTGGCCGATTTCAACGACGACGGGCTGCCTGATGTGGCGGTGTGCAACGAGTTGGACGACACGGTGGGCGTGCGGTTCGGGGACGGCGCCGGCGGGTTCGGCGTCCCGAACTTCTGGGGCACGAACAACCCCGACGGGATCTGGGGCAATGGCCCACGGGGGATCGCGGCGGCGGACCTGAACTTCGACGGGCTTCCTGACATCGTCACCGCGAACACGGACAGCGACCGGGGGACGATTCTCTACAACATCGCGGGCTCGCCCGGGAACTTCTTCTACGGCGAGTTCGGGAGGTTCGTGACGACGGGCGACGGGCCGCTCGATGTCACGGCCGAGGACCTGGGCCACGACGGGGATGTGGACCTGGTATTCAGCAACGGGTTCGCGGGCACCATCACCGTTCGGTTCAACGAGTACTTTGAGCAGGGTGGCGTCGCCTTCCCCGCCTTCCCGAGTTCGGCGACCTACTCGGTCGGCGGTCGACCCGTCGGGGTCTGCACGGCGGACTTCGACGACACCGAGTCGGACGGCGACCCGGACCTGGTTGTCGCGGACGAGCTCAACAGCCGATTGCGGGTGCTGATCAACAACGGCAACGCGGTGTTCAGCAGCGCGGGCGTCTTCGCCGCGGCGAGCAGCCCCCAGCGGCCCGTCTCGGGCGACCTTGACGGCGACGGGGACATCGACATCGTCACCCCGCAATACAACGCGGGCTCGGTCGGCGTGTTTATCAACCTGACGACGGTCATCGGGGGGCCCGCGCCCACCGTCCGGATCATCAGCCCCGGCGACGCGGGCACGGCGGCGGGGTGCGTGTGCGGCACGCCGGTGGTCGTGACGGGGGTGGCGGATGTGCCGGGCGGGATCTTCGACCGCCTGCGCCTCGAGTACCGTTCGAGCACGGGCTCGGCCTGGACATTGATCACCGAGGACGAGATCGCCGTGCCGGACCCGGGCGGCGTGGTCGGGTCGTGGAGCACCGCGGGGCTCGCCGAGGGGCTCTACCTGCTGCGGCTGACCGCGTGGTCGGCCAGCGGGCTGAGCAGCACCGACGAGACGCTCGTCTTCGTTTCCAAGAACTACAACACCCTGAACTTCACCGTCGCGGGCGGGTTCACGACGACCGGATCCGTGATCAGCGCCTCGGTGATCGGCAGCCGGGCATGCATCGACGGGTTCGCCAATGACGACTGGTGCACGCCCAACACCTACACGGTCGACTACAGCCCGACGGGGGCGGCGCCCTGGTTCCCGGTCGATCCGACGACGCCCGTCTACTCGGGAGATCGGCTGAACGAGTCGCTCGCGGTCTGGAGCACCGGCGGCGTGGTGGACGGGAACTACACGCTCCGGGTGGTGGGGGAGAACGACTGCGGCGAGCAGCGTTCAGCGACGCGGACGGTCAAGGTGGACAACACCAACCCGGTCGCGACCATCCAGACGCCCGTGAACTGCGACCACTTCGACCCCGAGGGGGTCATACAGATCCGCGGCACCGCCAGCGACGCCAACCTCTCCGCCTGGTCGCTGTACTACACGGGCGGCACCTCCACGACCTGGGAGTTCATCGCCTCGGGCACCGGGAATGTCGTCAACGGCGTGCTCGCGAACTGGAACACCGCGGGGCTGCCGCCGTGCGTGTACACGCTGCGGCTCCGCGTCGCGGACACGGCGGTGGTGAACTGCGACACCGGGGGGCATGTCGTCGACCGGCACGCCACGCTGGCGATCGGGTGCCGGGCCGACCTGGCCGAGCCCTACAACCTGCTCGACCTGGCGGACATCAACGCGTTTGTCTCGAGCTTCCTGGCCGGGTGCCCGTGACCGGGTGAGCGCCCGCCGCCCGGCCCGGGCGGGAGCGGCCGGCGCATCAAAGCGAGGCCTGAGCCGCCGCCACCCCGCGCCCCGCGGGGTAGCGGCGTGCGCCCCCGCCCCGAGGTGGCGGCCTGTCAGATTGGCACCCCCGGGGTCCTTCCCGCCGCCCCCGGCAGCGCCCGAACGGCGATCGGGGCCGCCGAGGGGGCCAAGGCGGGGGGAGCGGGGCCCGCTGGAGCGGCACCGGATTTGCCGCCCTTGCACCGGTGCAGAATGTCCGCCTCCATCCCGGCGACCCGTTCGACCCCCCCGGGGGCGGGTCGGGGCACGCGCCGAACCGGCTGAACCTGCTCCTTTCGTATGCGGGTTGGGACGATGAGCCTTGGGTCGACCGCCTGCCGCGGCTGCTGGACCCGATGGGCGTCCGGTCGCACCACGCCGCCGACGCCCGGGAGGCCTCCCGCGTCATCCAGAGCACCCCGATCCACATCGCGGTGGTCGATCTGGCCCTGCCGCTGGAGGCGACGGCCCCGGCGGAGGAGGCCGGGCCCCGCGTGCTCGACCTGCTGGCCCGCCTCGCCTCGCCCCCTCCGACGCTGGTGATCAAGCGCGGGCGGACGAGCCGGGACGATCACCGGGAGATGGCGGCGGCGTTGCGGGCCGGGGCGTTCGCGGTGCTGGACCGCCCCCGGCAGCACCGGGATGTGGAGACGCTGCTCGAGATGCTGCGGCGTGTGCTGATGCGGCACTACGCCAACCGCTGGCCGACGCCGCCCGCGGGATAGACCCAATTGAACCCGGCCCCGGCGCGAGCCCGGGCCCGACAAGACGAGCCCGGCGCGAGAGCGGCGGGCGTTGAGACCAGAACCACGCACAACCACCTGAAGGGAGTTCAGAGAAATGGCGACCGCGACCAAGACCAAGGCCAAGATCGACATCCGCCCGCTGCACGACAAGATCATCGTCCGCCGCGACGAGGCGCAGACGGTGACCGATTCGGGGATCTATCTGCCCGAGTCCAGCAAGGAGCGCCCCAAGACCGGGACGGTCGAGGCGGTGGGGGACGGGAAGCTGAACACCGACACGGGCGACCGCACGCCGCTGACGGTGAAGAAGGGGGACAAGATCATCTTCTCGTCCTACGCCGGCACGGAGATCAAGCTGGGCGACGAGGAGTTGCTGATCATGAGCGAGGACGATGTGCTGGCGGTGATTGACTAAGAAGCAAAGGGACCGGTCACCAGGGATCAGGCACCAGCCCGCGGGCGAGTGTCTTTCCCTGATGCCCGGTGCCCGGTCCCGGATGCCCCCCATGACCCCACAAGAACTCCGCCAGGCCCTCGCCGAGCTCAAAGGTCAGCGCACCGCGACCTTCGTGTTTCAGCATGTGCTGGGCGAGCCCAACACGCTCGCCGTCAAGAACGCGATGCTCGTCCCCGAGGAAGCGGACGGGCTGATCAAGCTCACGGACGGGCAGTCCATTTTCGTCATCGACGCCGAGCGGATCGCGTACATCCGCATCGGGCAATGAGGCGCCGGGCCCCGGATACCGGGCACCGGTCGAGAACTCGTAGAACCTAGGAACAAGAGAAAGGAGTGCAGGCGACAGGCGACACGGTGACCATCGAACGACCAGCCACGCCCGCAGCGGCTCCGCTGGTCCCCGGTCCCCGGTCCCCGGTCCCTGCTCCAAAGGAGCAACCATGGCAGCCAAGCAGATCGCATTCGACACCGACGCCCGCGACCGCATCCTCCGCGGCGTCCAGAAACTCGCCCGCGCCGTCAAGGTCACCCTCGGGCCTTCCGGCAAGGTCGTCGTCCTCGAGAAATCCTTCGGCGCCCCGACCGTCACCAAGGACGGCGTGACCGTCGCCAAGGAGATCACGCTGGACGACCCCTACGAGAACATGGGCGCCCAGATGGTCAAGGAGGTCGCCAGCAAGGCTTCCAAGGAGGCCGGCGACGGCACGACGACCGCGACCATCTACGCCGAGAGCATCCTCACCGAGGGGCTCAAGAACATCACCAGCGGGGCCAACCCCAACCAGATCAAGAAGGGCATCGACAGCGCCATCGCCGCCCTCATCGGCGAGCTCAAGAACATGAGCACCCCGGTCAAGGGCAGCAAGGAGATCGCGCAGGTCGCGACCTGCAGCGCCAACCAGGACGAGGAGATCGGCAAGATCATCGCCCAGGCGATGGACAAGGTCGGCAAGGACGGCGTCATCACCGTCGAAGAGGGCAAGAGCCTCGAGACCGAGGTCGAGCTCGTCGAGGGCATGCAGTTCGACAAGGGCTACCTCAGCCCCCACTTCGTGACCAACACCGCCCAGATGGAGGTCGAGCTCGACAAGCCCTACATCCTCATCCACGAGAAGAAGATCTCCAGCGCCAAGGACCTGCTGCCCGTCCTCGGCAAGATCGCCGAGTCGGGCTCCAGCCTGCTCATCATCGCCGAGGATGTCGACGGGGAGGCCCTCGCCACCCTCGTCGTCAACAAGCTCCGCGGCACGCTCAAGGTCGCGGCCGTCAAGGCCCCGGGCTTCGGCGACCGCCGCAAGGCGATGCTCGAGGACATCGCCACCCTCACCGGCGGCACCGCCGTCATGGAGGAGCTGGGCCTCGACCTCGAGAAGCTCGAGCTCAAGGACCTGGGCCGGGCCAAGAAGGTCACCATCGACAAGGACAACACCACCATCGTCGAGGGCGCGGGCACCAACACCGCCATCCAGGGCCGCATCGAGATGATCCGCAACCAGATCGAGGCGTCCAGCAGCGATTACGACCGCGAGAAGCTCGAGGAGCGCCTCGCCAAGCTCGCCGGGGGCGTCGCCCAGATCAATGTCGGCGCCGCCACCGAGGTCGAGATGAAGGAGAAGAAGGCCCGCGTCGAGGACGCGCTCCACGCCGCCCGCGCGGCCGTGGAGGAGGGCATCCTCCCCGGCGGCGGGGTCGCGGTGCTGCGGGCCCGCAAGGCGCTCGAGGGGCTCAAGAAGAAGGCGACGGGCGACGAGCGCGTCGGCATCGACATCGTCGCCCGGGCCGTCTCCGCCCCGGTCAAGCAGATCGCCGCCAACTGCGGGCTCGACGGCTCCGTGATCGCGGCGAAGATCGAGGAGAACACCGAGACCAACTTCGGCTACAACGCCCTGACCCACGAGTTCGGCGACCTGGTCAAGATGGGTGTGATCGTCCCGACCAAGGTCGAACGCGTGGCGCTGCAGAACGCGGCCAGCATCGCCGGCCTGCTCCTGACGACCGACGCGGCGATCGTCGAACTCAAGGAAAAGAAGAAGACCCCCGCCGGGGCTGGTGCGGGGATGGATGACGATTACGACTATTGATGCTACACTGGGCACGACTTAGCGGCCGTGCCCAGGCTTAGAGAGCCTTGCCTATGAGAACGGGTACATTTACATCGCATCTCTATAGGAGCTGCGTCAGTGTACACGGCATTTCCCTTGGAGTCGGAGGCGTGGTTGCCGCAGCCGCTCTCTCGCTCGTGCCGGATTTTAATCTCAAGTGGTTAGTTGTTACTACTATAAGTACTCTCCCAGTTCTGTTTGTCGCCTTTGCTACATTATTTCACGCTGCGTTCACGGCGTGGCACGGGATGAATCAACAATCGTCAAGAGTACGTCATTCCGGAAACGCGCCCGAACCCTATCCTAGTACTCAATACCTCTTGGTTTCAGATCCACATCCTCGGCTATTCAAGGATACGGAGGCATCGGTATTTCATAAGAAAAACGATGTGGAAATGCTCATCGGAATCGGGCGAGTTGTCCATATTCAAGACGACGATCTGGTCCAGGTGCTAGTTGTGCCGATCAACGCTGCCAAGCATTCAGGAATCCTTACGGATACCTCAACGGATAACCTGAAGTCTTTGCTTGTCAAGCCGGGCATTCCGGCTGCTGCGAGGGAAATGTCAAATGGCTGACGAAGAGATCCAGAACGAGGCGCAGCCAAAACTAAAGGGTCGTCGCGTCGCCTATATTGCCGATGGCGGTTACAAGGTAATTCTGAATGCTGGTAGGCGAGACGGTGTAAAAAGAGGCGATCGATTCGTGATCTATCAATTATCAGAGGAACCGATCGTTGATCCGATTACCAAGGAGCCACTTGAGCCCCTGAAGACAATCCGTGGGTACGGAGAAGTGGTGCTGGTTCAAGATAAGATTTGCACGGTCACATCATCGAAGAAGGCACGCCTAAGCACTTCAAGCTGGGGTGCAATTACAAGTGCACTGTCGGCGCTGTATCCCGACCGTGTGTATGAAGATGAAAAGTACCAAGAGCGTCCATTCGATTCTCCGGAGGTAGGTGATCTTGCCGACCAGTACTAGGTCGAGTGCACCGGGTGCCACTGGAACATTTTGCGTTTAGCCCGACACCTCGCGCCGGGTGCCACTGGCGGCTCGCCCGCCAGTGCCTCTCCCACCCTTCGCTGATGCAGGGGCTCCGCCCCCGCACCCCCGCCGGAGCCCCCGCCCCACCCCCGTCAGCCAATCCGCCCCCCTCACCGGCGATCGCCGGTGACCCAGCCCCTCACCGGCGAACGCCGGGTGCCACTGACGGCTCGCCCGCCAGTGCCTCTCCCACCCTCCGCCGATGCAGGGGCTCCGCCCCCGCACCCCCGCCAGGACAAAGAACCGCGGCGGGCGACCGGCCATGATCTGATCGTGCCGGGTGCCCCGATTCAAATCCGACGGCCCCTCTCGGTGCCACCACCCGCCGCAACGCGGCGCGTGGTGCGCCCCCGACCCACTGCGCCTGAGCACGACGCGCCCTTCGGGCGGGTCGTGGCACCGGGTGCGTTGCATGCTTCGCGTCACGCACCGCGCCGGGACCCGCGGCCGCGCCCGCGGCGTTCTGAGCGGGGTTGCGGGGGACACCTCCCCTGCACCGCGGCCACAGACCCTCCTCGCCCCGCACCCTCCGCAGCTCCCCACGCCCGTCCGAGAACCCACGCCGTCCCACCGTCTCCGCCGCAGCCGACCTCGGCACTCGGAATCCCGACAACCAGTCACGCCGGGGCCGGCTGCCCCGGCTTGGCCGTCTTCGGCAAGCCGTGCTCCCCATCCTCCGCCGATGCAGGGGCTCCGCCCCCGCACCCCCGGCGGAACACCCGCCGACTCCCGTCCGCCAATCCGAAAGAGGGGTTGCAGGGGCAACCTCCCCTGCACCGCCGCCGATCCCTCAGAAGCACTGCAAAACGAACCACACCTTCGAGAAGTCGCCCGCCGCGAGGTCCTGCTCCCGGATCCAGAAGTACACCAGACCCATGTCGCCCCACATCCACCCGGGCAGGTCGTCCGTGTCCAGTTGCAGCAACAGCCGCCAGTCCGCCGCCCCGGGCGTCAGCGCCTCGATCCGCTCGTGCTGTGACGCCGGCGGCGTGTCGCCGCAGTAGATCCCGTTCGTCACCAGTTGACACTCCAGCTCCATCGACGACTGGATGACCAGCGGGTGCCCGCCGATCTGGTGGTGCGGGCTCTCATCCCCCTGGCCCTCGGCGAGCGTCTCGTGCAGCAGATCCAGCAGCTCACCGTCCTCACCCAACCGCTCCTCATCCAACCTATATGTGGTCACCACCCGGAACCCGACGCGGCACGCGAGGAAGCTGTTCCCCTCGAAACCGATGTCATCGGGAATCGCGCCTGCCGGCGTCGGCACGCGCGACAACCTCTCACCCTCCGCCGTGTGCACCACCACCGCGCCCCCCCGGTGCGCCGGATCAAACCCCCAAGGCGTCTCGATGTAATCGCAGAAGAAACTCAGCAGCCCCGACCGCGGCAGGGCCAGCCCGCCTTCCACGCGAGGAAGGTCCCCCAGCCGCACCTGCCCGAGGAACGCCAGGGGCCGCCCATTCCACTCGGGCCAGGAGAACCCCGCCGGCAGGTCCGGATCTCCGCCGAGCTTCGACGCACCAACCGGGATCGACGCGTCGTCCACATCCTCCCGATCGAGCGCAAGAGCAGCCCGCGCCGTCGCAACCAGCGTCTCGGCCACATCTTCGTGCCCCTCTTCCGACAACACCTCGCGAATCTCGTCCGGCGTGAGATAAGCCATCGGCCCCTCCTTCTCGCGCGCATCCTACCGAATGCCGAGATCATGTCGACCGCCGGGAGCCACCACGCGCCGCAACGCGGCGCGCGGTGCCCGCGCAAAGAAGCCGGCTGCCACGGTTTGCGCGTCTTGGGCAAGCCGTGCTCCCCATCCTCCGCCGATGCAGGGGCTCTGCCCCCGCACCCCCGCCGGAGCCCCGGCCCCCCCGCCTCAGCCAATCCGCCCCTCACCGGCGTAGGCCGGTGACTCCGAAAGAGGGGTTGCAGGGGAAACCTCCCCTGCACCGCGGACAGGCCGGCCGATCCCGCACGGCCTTCACCCGCCCCGCAGGATCTTCTCCATCGCCTTCCCCTTCGCGAGTTCATCCACCAGTTTGTCGAGGCAGCGCACCCGCCGCGTGAGCGGGGTCTCGATCTCCTCGACCCGGTAGCCGCAGATCACGCCCTTGATCTGCTCGGCGTTCGGGTTCAGCGTCGCCCGGTCGAAGAAGTCGGCGAAGGTCGCCTTCTCGTCGATGCGTTTCTGGATCTCGCCGTCGTCGAACCCGGTGAGCCAGGTGATGACGGCGTGCAGTTCCTCGACCGTTCGCCCCTTCTTCTGGACCTTGCTCACATAGTGCGGGTAGACCGAGGAGAAGGTCATCGCCGCGATCTTCGCGTCGTGCTCGGGGGTTGTTGTCGCCATCGCGTTGCTCCGTTTCAAAGACCGCCATCCACCCGGCGGGCGCCCATCAACGGGCCCGAAGCGCCGGCGGAGGCCCGCGCCCGCCGGATTCCTGCTTCATCGCCTGCCCCGCCACCCCCAGCACAGCGCCGCCGCCGCGACGCTGCCCACGGTGTTGCTCACGAGGTCCCATCCCGTGTTGGTGTAGCCGCCCACGCCCGTCTCCGGGAGCGCCAGCGTCATCGCGAACTCGATGACCTCGTTGACCGCGCCGAGCCCCATGCCGACCAGGGCCGCGGGGATCGCCTGCCCCAGGCCCGGCTTCAAGTCCGTCCGCATGAACGCGACGATGGACTCCCACGCCGCGAGCGTCGCGCCGAAGAAGCCGAACGCGTGGACGACCTGGTCGTACCGGGGCAGCCAGGGGTGGAGGCGCACGCCGTACAGGACGGGCTTGGTCGCGTGCTCGTCGAGCATCCCCGAGGCCTCGGGGATGGCGACCGTGCCGCCGGCCATGTGCAGGACGGCCCACGCCGCGAGGCACCAGAGCGTGGGCACGCTCAGGTTGACGCGCCGGTGGAGCACCCAGACCAGCCCGATCTCAACGACGAGCGCCACGGCGTAGAGCACGAACTCCGCGTTGCCCTGCCGCAGCGCGAGCCCGCACAGCCCGAGCAGCACGGGCCCGGCCGCGAGCACCAGAAGCCGGGGGAAGCCCGCGATCGACGGGCCCGATCTCGATGCGGCGACCATGGCGGCTGAGTCTACCGGCGGTGGCCGCGCCGAGTCTGGGGGTGCGGGCGGCGTGATGCCCGCCGGCGTGGCGGCCGGTGGACCGAGCCCCGGCGGACCGTGAATCAAACCGGTCGGCTCGGCCAACTCGGCTCGGCTCAGCGCCGCCGGCGACCCGCGACCAGCCCGCCGAGGGCGAGCAGCGCCGCCGCGGAGGGCGTCGGGACGGCGTGCACCGCCAGGCCGAGCAGGTTGACCCGGCCCTGGCCCGCGCCGACATCCATCAGGAAGTCCTGCGTCGACGCGGTGGCGACCCAGTCGTAGGTCGCGAGCGTGGCCTGGGGGAGGCCGTTGAGGTCGTTGTCGGGGTTGTAGAAACTCGACCCGTCGGGGCCGACGAGGTTCACCGCGGCCCAGTCCCACGCGTGCCCGATGATGAGCTGCAGGCGGTACTGCTGCCCGACGACGAAGATGTCGCCGAACGAGATCTCCTCGTCGGGCGTCCACTCGGCGATGCGGTGACCGGTGCCCATGAGGTTGGAGACCTCGGGCGATTCCGAGCCCGTCAGCCAGACCGTGTCGGCGTTGTTGGTGATGCGTGAGAGCATGGATTCATCGAGGCCGAACTCGATGCCGCCCACGGTCACCGCGGTCGCGCCCGCCCCCGCACCGGCGTTGGTCGCGAGGACCAGCGAGCCCTCGCTCTGCAGTTGGCTCTCCAGATCGGTGATGAACTGGGTCGACCAGACCCCCGCGGAGGCGGTCCCGGCCAGGGCCAGCGCCGCCAGCACGCCCGTTGTGTTCTTCGACATGTCTCGACTCCCTCTCCTGGTCTCCTCCAACGCGGCCTGCCAACAACGCCGGGCAGCGCCGCCGCGACTGTAGAAATACACGGGATTCTCGCGGAAGTCAAGCGTTAAACTTGAGATCTCACAACGCTGCCCCGGGCCGGGCCGACCCGCGGTATCCTCCGCGGCCGGCGCTTCGCCGGGCGGAGATGCCGATGACCACCCAGCCCCGAGCGCTCCCCGCGGACGGCCCTCGCGCCGCGAACACGATCGCCGATCATCTCGATCACTCTTTCCGGACCGTCCTCGCGACCGACGACGCGCTGGTGAGCCCGGTCTGCTTCCGCATCATCACGGGTGAGCCGAGCCCGTTCGGGAACCTCGCGGTGTTCGCGCGATCGGCCACACCGGCCGATATCGCGCGCGACGCGGGCCCGTTGCGCTCCGAGGCATTCCCTTCGGCGGTTCTGTTCCTCGACGAGGGCACGCCGGAGCAGATCGCGGCCGCGCGGGCGCTGGGGTTCGCGCCGGCCGAGTCGATGCCGCTGATGTCCGTCACGCCCGGGTCGCTCGCGGCGACGACGCTCCCCGAGGGGTACGCCTGCCGCGAGGTCGGGGTCGACGACGCCGACGCGTGGGCGCGGGCGGTGTCCGACGGGTACGGGTTGCCGCTGCCGGTGGGCTCGCTGTTCGGCGTGGACCGCGGCACGGCCCGTTGCCCGGGCAAGGCGCGGTACTTCGCCGTCGAGCACGGCGGCCGGCTGGTCGCAACCTCGCTCGTTTACCTGCACGACGGGTTCGCGGGCATCTACGGCGTCGCGACGCTGCCGGAGCATCGGGGCAAGGGGTTGGGGGCGCACCTCACGGCCGAGCCGCTCCGGCGCGCATGGCAACTCGGATATACGACGGGCCTTCTTCAGGCTTCGGAGATGGGCGCACCCGTGTACGCCCGCATCGGGTTCCGCACGCACGGGCACATGACGCTGCTCGCCCGCATGCCGGGCTGAGCGTCGCTCAGGCCGAGCCGGTGATCCTCGCCACATGGAGCGTGTCGGCGTGCTGCTGGAAGCCGACGACCTTGCCGTCCTTGAGGCGCCAGATATGGGCGATCTGGGTGTCCTGGGCTCGCCCGGTCGCCTTGTAGACGCCCGTGTAGCGTCCCAGCGCGACCACCGTGTCACCCGCGTCGAGGATCTCCTCGATATTGACCCTGAAGCCATCCCACTCGCTGCCGCACCGGGCGAAAACACCCTCGAGCACGGCCTGGGGCCCGATGTACGGGTTGCCGTCGGCGTAGGGGAAGTTCTCCGCCTCGTTCCAGACAATGTCCGGGCTCATTCGGCCCAGCACCCCGGGCACATCCCCTGAGGAGAACGCGCTGTAGAGATCGCGGATGAAATCGGCGTGGGACTTCGACACCCCGCGCCCTCCTTGGTTGCGAGCTATTGCGGCGGAAGATCGGAATTCCACGCGTCCCGGGCGACGCGCCACACACCGTCGGCCTCGCGGCGGTAGATGTTGATGCCCTTGCCCGTGTCGCGGAGAGCTGGGCCGCCGTCCTTCGCGGTGTCGTTCTCCACATAGGCGTACTGCTCGATCGCCCAGCCGTCGGCGACGATGAGTTCGAGCGAGGTCTTCTCCCAATGAACTCGGTACGCCTCGAGGTACGGCGCGGCCCACTCACGCACCGCCTGCTTGCCGACAAGCCGCGGCGTGTTCGGCGCCATGAACACCACATCCTCGGTGAGCATGCCGAGGAATGTCTCGAGATCGTTGGAGTTGATCGCCTCGACATACGCCTCGTGAGCCCGAACGGCCGACTCATCGGCGGGAGCCGCACGGACGCAGCCCCCGCCGTGGCAGGCGCACCCAGTGAGCACCGCCGAGGTGGCCGCCGAGAGCCCAATCAGGATGGAGACGCGGATGGAAGCGTTCATCGTGTGGCCCTTTCGTGGACGCGCCGGGCCGAAGTCTCGGCTTTGGGGGGGGCACAAACCGGCTCGCCGAGCGAGGGCCGGGTCAGCCTACCCGTCCGCGCCCCCGCCCGCGCGGCCAGCGGCGGGCGGGCTGTCCCGCCGCGGCAAGGAGCCTGGCGGGCGGGTCTCGCCAAGGGCGCTCCGGGCACATTCCGCCGACGGCCGACCCCCGATCGCCCGCCGAATCGACGCCCCGCGGCCGGAGAACGGGGGGAATCGGGCCGATAGGATTCCCCGGACTCCGAATTGGAAAGGGTGTGTATGACGCAGGCCGTGGCCCATGAGCAGACCGTCGGCGCCGAACTGGCGCACAACGAGACCATCCGCCGCTCGATCGACGCGATCGTCGGGGAGGTTGTTTCGGCGTCGGCCCGGATCACCGAGGTCCGCGGCCCGCGGGAGGGCCTGACCCAGTCGTACGAGGACTACCTCAAGAAGATCGCGGCGACACGGGGCAGGCCGCTCTTCTTCCCCTATGTCGGCTCGGGCGCCGGCAACCGGATCCTCGTCGAACTCGACGACGGCTCGGTCAAGTACGACATGGTCGGCGGCATCGGGTACACCCCGCTCGGGCACGCCCACCCGGAGTTGATCCGCGCGGCCCTTGGCGCGTGCGTGGAGGACAACCTCAAGCACGGGCACCTCCAGGCGACCAGGCCCCTGTACGATTTCTCGGACAAGATCCTGACGCTCGCAAAGCGCAAGAGCCGCCTCGAGCACGCGTTCGTCTCCGCGGGCGGCGCGATGGCGAACGAGAACGCGCTGAAGATCTGCTATCAGAAGCACGCCCCGGCGAACCGGGTGATCGCGTTCAAGCACTGCTTCATGGGGCGCACCGTGACGATGTGCCAGATCGGCGACTCGGCCGCCTACCGGCAGGGCGTGCCGCTCTCGACGCTTGTCGATTACATGGGCTTCTGGAACGCCGACGCCGCCCGCAAGCTGGGGGGCGACAAGGCCCTGATCGAGCACGAGTGCTGGCGCCTCCAGCAGCTCTTTGATCGCTACCCCCGCCAGCACGCCTGCTTCATCTTCGAGCTCGTGCAGGGCGAGGGCGGGTTCACCACCGCGCCCCGGGAGTTCTTCGCCTCGCTCATGGAACTCTGCAAGAAGAACGGCGTGGCGGTCTGGGCCGACGAGGTGCAGTCCTTCGGGCGCACCACCGAGATGTTCGCCTTCGAGATGCTCGACCTGGGCGACTATGTCGATATCGTCACCGTCGGAAAGTCCACCCAGGCCTGCGTGACGCTCTACACCGCCGAGTACAACCCCAAGCCCGGCCTGCTCAGCGGCACCTTCACCGGGGCGACCCCCGAGTTCGCCGTCGGCAAGCGCGTGCTCGAGATCCTTGAATCCTCGGGCCTGTACGGCCCCAACGGAAAGGCCGCTCAGCACCACAAGGCCTTCCGCGACCAGGTCTCGGCCCTGAAGGCGAAGCACCCCGACTGGTTCCCCGAGGTCCCGTTCGTGGACGGCATCGCGGGCGGCGTGGGCGGCATGATGCGCTTCACCCCGTTCGGCGGCGAGAAGGAGAAGCTGATGAAGGCGACCAAGGCTCTCTTCGACGAGGGCGTGATCACCTTCTACAACGGGCACGGGCCGTACCATGTCCGCTTCCTCCCGCCGTTCGCCGTCATGGAGATGTCGGACTGGCCGAAGGTGTTCGCGGTGGTGGAGCGGGCCCTCGCGAAGGTGGCCGCGGGATGACGACCCCCGGGCCCCGCCCGGTATGATCGCCCCATGCCAACACGACTCCCCGACGCGCGCACGACGCCCCGGTACGCCGGCCTCTGCACCTTCGGCCGCTACCCCAGGCTCGAAGACCTGCCCGCCGACGCGGCCCCCGCGGACTGGCTCGTCTACGGCGTGCCCTACGACACCGGCGTGACCTACCGCCCCGGGGCCCGGTTCGGCCCGCGCGCGATCCGCGACGCCTCGCAGTACCTCAAACGCTACTCGATCGCGCACCGGGTCGATGTGTGCGAGGTGCTCTCGCTCGCCGACGCCGGGGACGCCCCGGTCGGCACGCCCTACAGCACCAGGCAGACGCTCGACGCGGTGGCCGAGTTCGCCGCGGGACTGGGCCACCCCGCGCGATCGCGGCTGCTCGCCCTCGGGGGCGACCACTCGATCGCCTACGCCAACATCAAGGCGACCTGGCGCCGCCTCGGCTCGCCCCGGGGCGGGCTCGCGCTGCTGCACTTCGACAGCCATCTGGACACCGTCGACACCGTCTGGGGCGACAAGTACTCCCACGCCTCGCCGTTCATCCGCCTGATCGAGGAGGGCGTGGTCGACCCCCGCGCCATGCTCTCGGTGGGCATCAAGGGCCCGCTCAACACCGCGAAGGACCTCGACTACGCCCGCGAACACGGCGTCCGCATCCTGACCTATGAAGACTGGCGCGAGGAGGGCATGCGCCCGATCCACGACTTCGTCGCCGAGTTGAAGCAGCGTCCGGCCTACCTGACTTTCGACATCGACTGCGTCGACCCCGCGTTCGCGCCGGGAACCGGAACGCCCTCCGTCGGCGGGTTCACTTCCCACGAGGCGCTCGCCCTCGTGCGCGCGTGCAAGGGCGCCGCGATCGCGGGCGCGGATGTCGTCGAGGTGCTGCCCGACCGCGATGTCGCGCAGAACACCGCCCTGCTCGCCGCCCATGTCGCGTTCGAGGTGCTCTGCCTCGCGGCGATCGCCCGATAACCGCCCCGTCGTCGAGGGAACCGAGCCGGCGGGCCCGATTCGGCAGCGCGGTCGTTGACGAGGCCCCGTACGGCCAACTAGTCTCGCTTGCTCGTGGGACGGGTTGCCTCGCGGAAGGAGAAGTGATGCGTGTTGCGGCGTTGTCGATGATCGCGTGGGCCGGGCTGTTCACCGGGAGCGTGTCGGGCTCGATCGGTCTGGTCTCCAGTTTCGATCCGCCCGAAGGGGGCTCGATCAACTCGATCGCCTTCGACCACACCGCCGACGAGGTGTATGTCCACTTCAATTTCTCGCCCGTCTACCACATCTACGACCGCAACGGCGCCTTCCTGCGGACCCTCCCCATCGCGCCCGCGACGGGCAACGACGACGACATCGATTTCCTGACCGCCCCGGCGGTGATCAACGGGGTCGCCGTTCCCGCCGGGACGCTGCTCTCGTTCGCGAACGAATTCGACCCGCCGCGCCTCGACGCGATCGACAAGTCGAACGGGCAGATCCTCGCGACGGCGCTGTTCGACGGCAACGCGATCGGGCAATGGGTCGGCGGGGCGGAGGCCGCGGGCCTCGGCGGATTTGTCGCGGTGGACTGGTCCCGGGACTACTTCCAGGTGCTCGACGCGGACTCGGGGGCGATCGTCGAGGAGCACCGCGTGTGGCCCTCCGGCTCGCCCGAGTTCGACATTTACTACGGCGATGTCGATGTGCTCAACGCCGACGGGAACCTCTATTTCGTGAGCAGCTCGCAGGACCGGATCCGCGCGATGTCGCCGGACGGTGAGTGGGGGGGCGATTTCGAACTCGCCCCGCTGGGCGTCTCCGGCATGGCGGGGATCGCCTTCGACGACGGGCGGGGCGAGGCATGGATCGGCAGCCAGAACGGCACGGTCTACCTCCTCAACGGATTCCCCCCGCCCGGCTGCGTGATCGCGGACCTCGCGCCCCCGCTCAACATCCTCGACCTCGACGATGTGGTCGGGTTCGCCAACGCCTTCACGGGCGGCCAGGCGGTGGCGGACCTCGCCCCCCCCTTCGGCCTGCTCGACCTGCGGGACATCACCGCGTTCGTCGCCGCGTTTCTTGCCGGCTGCCCGTAGAAATTCGCGGCACCCGCCCTCGCGCGTCAGACACCCGCGGCCCGTCCAGGAACCATCGTGGCTCCGGCTGCCGGGCCCGCCCCGTCCCGCAAGCCCTCCCGCCCCGCCCGTCTACCATCGCGGGATGACCGAGAAGCGAACCCCCGCGCCCGAGCTCCCGCCGCAGCGATACAAGTGGACCCTCATCCGCGCGGGGCGGTTCCTGCTCGACGGGGGCGGCATGTTCGGCGTCATCCCACGCACCGTCTGGACCCGCTTCGCCCAGCCCGATGATCGCAACCGCATCGCGCTGAGCCACAACTGCATCCTGCTCGAGGCCGCCGGCACCGCCGAAGGCGGGCCCCCCGACATCAACCCGGCCACCGGCAGGCCTCGCAGATACCTCATCGAGGCGGGCACCGGCGACAAACTCGACGCCAAAATGGCCGACATCTTCGGCCTCGACGGCCGCACGGTCGAGACCGCGGTCATCGAGGCGGGAGTCGACCCCGCCGAGATCGACGCGACGATCGTCACCCACCTTCACTTCGACCACGCCGGCGGGCTGACCCGACGCGTCCGCGAGGGCGAGGAGCCCGACTGGGTCGCGACCAAGCCCGGCGCCGCCAGCGGCGATGAGCCCCGCGTCAAGTTCACATTCCCCAACGCCGAGCTGATCGTCCAGAAACGCGAATGGCTCGACGCAAGGGCCAACGACTCGGTCATGACCAGGACCTACTACCGCGACCACATCCTGCCCTTCGAGGACGAATCGCTCGACCTCCCAGGGCGCCGCCCCCGCCTCCGCCAGGTCGAGAGCGAAAGGCCCTTCCCCCTCAACCGAAAGCCCGGCCGCGACGAGATGCCCAAGGGCCCCGTGACCGACCGCATGAGCCAGGTCCTCGCGGGCGTCCGCGTCTTCCTTGTCCCGGGTCACACCTGGGGGCAGCAGGCCGTCTGCTTCGAGGACACCGCCGGACGCACCGTGGTCTTCACCCCCGATGTCATGCCCACCGCGTGGCACGCCGGGGCGGCCTTCAGCCTCGCGTACGATGTCGAGCCCTACACGAGCATGATCTCCAAGCACTGGTTCCTGCACGAGGCCGCCGAGCGAGACTGGCTGCTCGTGCTCGACCACGAGCCGGGCAACCCGTGCGTCCGGGTCCGCCGCGCCGAAAAGGGCTGGTTCGAACTCGAGCCCGACGCCGCCGCGGCCCGCGACGCGGGCGTCAACCTCGGCTAGCGCCCCGCGCCGGTCAGCCGTCGCCCTCGGCGAGCCTTGCGCGGATCCAGTCCAGTGACTTCTGGGCCGCGTCGAAGACCGAGTCGCGCCCGGGGTGGTTGAACTCCACCACGACCCCCTCGACGCCCGCCTCCGGCGCCGCCGCGAGGATCTCCGCGCAGGGCGCAATCCCCGAGCCCACGGCGCAGGTGCTGTCCCGGTCCGAGCGGTCGGTGAAATCCTTGATGTGCACCAGGGGGCACCGGCCCGCCTGCGCGCGCACAAACTCGACCGGGTCCTCACCCGCCTCCCACACCCACCCCAGATCGGGCTCCAGCAAGATCCGCCGCGCCCCGGCCACGATGTCGAACGGCCGACGCCCGTCCTCCCACCGCGAGAGGTCCCAGTCGTGGCTGTGGTACGCGAGCACGATCCCGCTCGTCTGCAAGAGCGCCGCCGCCGCGTCCAGCCGGCCCCGCAGACCCTCGGCGATCTCCGGGGTCAGCGGCCTCGGCACGAACGAGACGATCACCCGCCGTGTGCGCAGCGCCAGCGCCGCGTCCACCACCGCCTGGGGATGGTCCTCGATCCGCTCCAGCGGGGCGTGCAGCCCGCAGGCCGACATCCCAAGCGACCGCAGCGCCTCGCCAGCCTCCCCCGGGTCGCCGTACACCCGGTCGAACTCGACCCGGCGGTACCCGATGTCGGCGAGGTCGGCCAGCGTGCCCGCCAGATCGCGTTCGCACTCCTGCCGGAGCGAATACAGCTGAATAGCGATGCTCAGCGGCACGGTTCGGCCCTCCCGCCGGCCCGGGCGGGGGCCCGGCCGACGCCCCAAATGGTACCGGATCCGGGGCGGGGCTTGCCGTCTCCGCGTGGTCGGGCCGGGCGCTAGCATGGGCCGGAGATGGCGACTTCCGTTGACGCATCCAGCGCCCCCGAGACAGCGGGCAACGGCACGGGGCACGCCCTGGAGGCCGCCGCGCGGATCGCCTCGTCCTCGTCGCCCCCGAAGAAGACGCTCTTTGAGCGCATGGAGGCGTTCGTCTCCCGGTTGAGCGCCAAGAACAATTTCTGGCACCGGGTCACCAGCCTGATCTGGCTCCCCTACGCCTTCAGGTCCGGCATCCGCATGCGGCGGGTGGACGAGAAGACCTTCGCCGCGACGCTCCCGTTCACCCGGTTCAACAAGAACTGGTACAACGCGATGGCGGGCGCGGCGCTGCTGGGCAATTCGGAGATCGCCGGGGGGATGTATGTCTTCGGCGTCTGCGGGGGCGACTACACCGTCGTCTGCAAGAATCTCGAGTACCGGTTCCTCCGCCCCTGTTTCGGGCCCGCGGAGTACCGCATCCAGCCCCAGGGCGACATCCACGCGCTGGTCGCCCAGGGCGGCGAGTTCAATATCACGATCGACATGGACATCGTGCAGATCCTGCCCACCATGGTCGGCACGCGCGTCAGCCGCGAGATGAAGAAAGAGCGGACCCGCAAGCGCAAGAGTGAGGTCAAGGCCGCCGCCGAGCGGGGCACGCTCTCGCGCGAGGCCCGGCTTGAGCGGCTCAAGAACCGCGAGAAGCGCGTGGGCCGGGCGAGCGCGACTTTCCATGTCACGCCCAAGGCGCACCACAAGGCCAAGGCCGAGCGCCGCGACGCCGCCCAGGACGCGGGCAAGTGATCATGGTCCGCGCCCTGGGACGCACCTTGGGCTGGTCGGTCTTCCTCGCGGTTTCGTGGACCTGGTGCATCGGGATGTTCCTCCCGACGCTGATGATCCGCGACGGGGGCGTGCCGTTCTTCCTCGCCTTTCTCATCCCCAATGTCCTCGGCGCGGCGTCCGTCGGGTGGGTGCTCCGCGACCGCGATCGATCAAGCCGCTTCGTCGCCCCGCGACGCACCATGATGCTCGTGTTCAGCGCCGTCACGATCGCCTTCCACGCCTATTTCCTCGTCTGGCGCAGCGGGCTCGCCCTGCAGGCCGACTGGCCCGAGATGCTCGGGGGCGTCGTGCTGGGCATCTCGCTCGTCGGCAACGCGATCGCCGTCCGCCGCCGGGTGGACTGGCTCCCCGCGCTCGTGACGCTGCTCCTCTCGGCCTGCCTCGCCGCGGTCCTCGTCGCCTTCCCGGCCGGAGCAGGGGGGGAGGCGGCCGCGACCGCGGTCGGCGGGCTCGCGATGGTCACCACGCTCGGCTTCCTTCTGTGCCCTTATCTCGACCTGACCTTCAACCGGGCGGCGCAGAACGCCCCGAGCCCCCGCGCCGCGTTCACGATCGGGTTCTTCGTGATCTTCCTGGCGACGATCCTCCTCGTCACCAGGGGGCGGGTGCTCTGGTCCCCTGCATCGGCGCCCTACTTCATCTCGGAAGGCTGGTACCAGGCCTCGGCCGGGGCGCACTTCGGCGCCCAGGCGATGTTCACCGTCGCCGCCCACATCGCCGCGGTGCGCCGCGTCGCGACGACCGGCGAGATCCAGACCCAGGCGCTCGGAGCCCCTGCCGCGCCCCGCGCCGCCGCCTGGGTCGCCGTCCCGATCGTCATCGGCCTGGCCCTCGGCGTCGCGCTCTTCCTGCTCGCCCCGCAGGCGTCGAACGGCGAGGTGAGTCTCCCCGGGTTCTCCGGCCCGATCTCGCTGCACGAGGTCGGCTACCGCGTGTTCCTCGGCGCGTACGGCCTGGTGTTCCCCGCGTGGCTCCTGATGACCTCCCGCGGGCGGCGCGACCTCGACCCCGGCACGCTCGCCTGGACCGTCGCCGTGTGCGCCCTCGCCGCCCCGTTTCTCTGGATCGGCGCGGTGGGACGCCAGGAGGAGTGGCTCTACCCGGGCGTCGCGATCGTTCTTCTGGGCGCCGCCGTTCGCACGCGGATGTGACCGCCCTCGCAGGGCCCGCCCGCGTCGCCCGGGCTACACAAGCCCGGCGTTCGCCGCGCCGATGCCGGCGTTGCGCTTCCACATCTCGAGCGTCGCCCGCTTCATCGCCGTGCCCTTCAGGGCCCTCGCCCTCGCGTCGGCGTCCCACGCGAGCACCTCGAGCAGGTCGAACGACGCGGGCCCCCGCCCGTACCGGGCGTTCACCGTCGCGCCAGAGTCCCCGAGCAGGGCGGCGTCCCGCGGCGAGTTGTGGGGGCAGACTTCCTGGCAGATGTCGCACCCGAACACCCAGTCGCCGATCGCGCCGTGGAACTCACGGGCGATCTCCTCGCGACGCTCGATGGTCAGGTAGCTGATGCACCGCCGGGCGTCGACCGAATAGGGCGAGATCGCCCCGGTGGGGCACGCGTCGACACAACGCGTGCAGGAGCCGCAATGGTCCGCGACGCCTTCGCCCGCCGGGGCCAGGTCGAGCGTCGTCAGAAACCCGCCCAGCAGCAGCCAGGACCCGAGCCTCGGGTTGATCAGCAGGGTGTGCTTGCCGATCCACCCCAGCCCGGCCCGCGCCGCGAGCTCGCGCTCGGGGACGGGGGCGGTGTCCACGAACGCCCGGAAGCCCGAGCCCGGATGCTCGGCCCGCAGCGCGTCGCAGACCGCGTGCAGCCGCTTCTTGATCGAGGCGTGGTAGTCCTCCCCCCGGGCGTACCGGGCGACCCGCCCGTGCCCGGGAGGCGGGGCGTCGGTGTTGTCAGTGGCCCGGGTCGCGTAGAGATCGGCCACCATGACGATCGACCGGGCGCCGTCCAGCAGCCGGGCAGGATCGGTTCGCAGGTCGGCGTGTTCGGCGAGCCAGGTCATCGAGCCGTGCTTGCCCGCGTCGAGCCACGCTCGCAGCTCCGCCCCCCGATCGCTGGGCTCGACGCCGCACGCGCCCGCGAGCGCGAAGCCCTGTTGCCGGCACAGGCCGAGGGCGTGTTCGGTGATGTCGCGCGCGCGGGGCACGGGCGGGCCCGGGTCAGGCGGGCTGCGCGCCGGTCAGGCGGACGCTGCCCTCGCGCCGCGCGGCGTGCCCGGTGCGGGCGGATTCCTGCGCGGCGTGCTCGGCGGCGAGGAAGTCCTCCCCGAAGCGGAACAGCCTGAACGAGTTGCCCAGCACGAAGACATCGCCCGCGAAGTGGAACATCGCGGCGAAGAAGACCGCCGCGCCCCCCTCGCCCAGGTTGCCCGTCGCGGCCAGCGTCAGGCCGATCAGCGCGATGATGATCGAGGCGGCGATGTTCTGCCCCGTGATGGCGCGGGTGCGCCGGCCCAGGTCGATAAGGAAGGGCAGGCGGTTGAGGTCGTCGGTCATCAGCGCGACGCCGGCGGAGTTTGTCGCGATGTCGGACCCGCGGAGGCCCATCGCGACCCCGACATCCGCCTCGGCCAGGGCCGGGCCGTCGTTGATCCCGTCGCCCACCATCATCGTCTTGTAGCCCTGCCCGACCATCGCGCGGATCTGCTCGTGCTTCTCCTCGGGCAGGCACTCGGCCTCGAGGCGGTCCGCCCCGACCACCATGCCCACACGCTTGGCGACGCTCAAACGGTCGCCCGTGAAGACCGAGACCGTGCGCACGCCCAGCTCGCGGAGCCGCTCGATCACGCCCTTGGCCGCCGGGCGGATCTTGTCCTCGAGGCCCACGGCGCCCAGGTACCGCCCGTTGAGCAGCACATGCACCCCGCTCATCCCCTCGATCCGCTGCTCGACCTGGTCGATCTGGCCCGAGACCGAGGGCACCAACTCGCGGATCCACCCCGCGCGGCCCGCGGCGATCTCCCCCGCCGCGGTGAACGCGCGGACGCCCCGCCCGTGGATCTCCTCGTACCGCTGCACCTCGGCGGTGTGCACCCGAGCCGCCCTCGCGGTCCGCAGGATCGACTGCGCCAGCGGGTGGTTGCTGCTCTGCTCGGCGTTCGCGGCGGCGGTCAGCAACTCCGCGCCCTCCACGCCCTCGGCGGGCGCCAGCCGCGAGACCTCGAACGAGCCCGTCGTGATCGTGCCGGTCTTGTCGAGCACCACCGCGTCGACCCCCGCCGCGGACTCGAGATAGTCCGTCCGCTTGATCATGATGCCCAGGCGGGCCGCCGAGGCGAACGCGGCGACCATCGCCGAGGGGCTCGCCAGCAGCAGCGCCGAGGGGCAGACCACGACGAGCACGGTGATCGCCATGATCGCGGCGTCGTCGTTGCCCCGGTTCATGTACCAGACCAGCGCCGCCACCGCGAGCGCGACGGGCACAAAGAACCGGCTCACCTGCTCGATGAGGAGCTGCCGGGGGCTCTTGCTGCTCTCCGCCTCGCGGATCAGCTGGCTCACCTTGCCGATCGTGGTGTCCTCGCCCGTGCGGGTCACCTCGATGTCGATCGCGCCGGTCAGGTTGGTCGTGCCCGCGAACACCTCGGTTCCGACATCGGCCTCGATCGGCATCGCCTCGCCCGTCAGCGAGGCCTGGTTGATCGTCGAATACCCGGTGAGCACCCGCCCGTCCACCGGCAGATTCTCACCGGGGCGGACGCGGACGATCATCCCGACGCGGACCTCGGCGACCTGCGCCTCCCGCTCCACGCCGTTCTCGATGATGCGGGCCACATCCGGCGTCAGCCCGACCAGTTCCTCGATCGCCCGCTGGGCGCCGAACGCCGTCCGCCTGAGCACCTGGTCCGCCACCAGCAGGATGAACGCCAGCAGGGCCGCGGTGACATACTGCTCGGCCGCGATCGCCGCGAGGATCGCCAGCGCCGCCAGCGACGACGACGAGATCCGGTGCCGGATGAAGATCTCCTCGAACGAGGCCTTGAACAGCGGCAGCGCCAGCATGATCGCCCCGACCACCGCCGGCAGGATCGTCACCAGCGGGCTCGCCACCCCCGCCAGACCCGCGATCCAGCTCGTCAGCGCCAGCATCCCGCCCACCAGGTACAGGATGATGTACCGCTCGATCTCCAGTTCGTGGTGCGAGCAGCACTCGACCGGGCTGTCGTGGCGGTGAGACCCGTGGTCGTGCCCGTGGTGGTCATGACCGTGATGGTGCGCCGCGTGGTCGGCCGTGATCTGCGACATGGGCGGTTGGCTCCGTGGCTCGGATTGATCGGGCGGCGTTCGTGCCGCCGCCCCGGGGGGACCTACTCTAGACCCCCCACGGCGGGCGATTCGTCCACGCCCCCCGGCGGGATTCCGTACGATCCCCGGCGGTGAACGGTTCAACCCCCATGCCAGACCTCCCATTCCCGGAACGGGTGACCATCCTCGGATGCGGGCAGATGGGCCTCGTTTGCGCCGGCATGCTCACCGCCCGCGGCCGGGCCTCGCCCGCCCCGATCGTCACGATCTGGGGCCACGCCGAGGACGAGGTCGCCGAACTCTCCCAGCTGCGTCGCAGCACCAGGCTCCCGGACTTCGAGCTCGACCCCGCGGTCCGGGTCGCCCTCGACGACGCCTCGGCCCTGCGGGACGCCCAGTTGATCGTCTCCGCCGTGCCCGTGCAGCACACCCGCTCGGCCTGGGCCCGCCTGCGGCCCCATATCCCGGCCGGGGCGGGGGTCGTGAGCGTCGCCAAGGGGATCGAGAACAAGACCCTGCTCCGCCCCACCCAGATCATCGCCGAGGCTCTGGGCGACGACCCCGACGGGCGACCCAGGCCGCTCGGGTGCCTCTCGGGCCCGACCATCGCGACCGAACTCGCCCGCTGCCTCCCCGCGACGATGATCGCCGCCAGCGACGACCCCGCCTTCGCCGACCTCATCCAGCGGCTGTTCACCACCAGTTGGATGCGGATCTACACCAAGCCCGACCTGCTCGGCGTCGAGCTCGCCGGGGCCACCAAGAATGTCATCGCCATCGCCGCCGGCGTGCTCGACGGGCTCCAGGCCGGGGCGAACGCCAAAAGCGCCCTCCTCGCCCGAGGGCTCGCCGAGATCACCCGCCTGGGCGTTGCCATGGGCGCCAGCCCCGACACCTTCTTCGGGATCGCGGGCGTCGGCGACCTGGCCACCACCTGCTTCAGCCCCCACGGCCGCAACCGGTCGTGCGGCGAGGCCCTGGGGCGCGGGGCCCGCCTTGACGAGTACATCGAGTCCTCCCCATATGTGGTGGAGGGCGTCGCCACCACCCGGGCCGTGGTCGCGCTCGCCGAGAAATACCGCGTCGAGATGCCCATCACCGAGGCCGTCCACCGGGTCCTGTTCGAGGGGCTGGACCCCCTCGAGGCGATCGGGCGGCTGATGTCCCGCGGCATGAAGGATGAGGCGGTCGGCTGAGCCCGGGAGGGGTTCGTCGGTCGGCTTCCCAATCCCTCCGGTTTCACACCGAAACGAACGACCTCGCAGAAGTAGGGGGCGGACTCTCCCGATGGAATGGGTCCGCGGGCGGGCCGGGCCGAGGTGGCCTTGCCGACCGCCGAGCGACTCCCCCGAGGCGGGGGTGGCGCGTGCACGCACGGCATCTTCGAGAGGATCCGCACATGTCGACCACGATCAACCCGTTCACCACCCCGTTCAACACCACTCCCTTCGGCATCCCGTTCAACGGGTTCGGCGGCTCGTTCAACGCCTTCGGCGGCCTCCCGTTCAACCCGGGCCTCTCCAACTGGAACTACCCCGTCAACACCCCGTTCAACGGCTGGAACAACAACTGGGCCAACACCTGGAACTCCGGCTGGAACACCGTCGGCGGCTTCAGCAACCCCAACTGGTTCGGCCTCAACGCCTCGAACTGGAACACCCCGTCCAACTTCGGGTTCAACACCCCGTTCAGCGGCCTGTTCAACACCGGCTTCGGCGGAGTCCCCTCCGGCAACTGGAACACCAGCGGCTGGAACAACGCCTTCAACACGCCCTACGGCTTCAACACCGCCTACGGCTTCAACAGCCCCTTCGGCCTCAATAACATCCCCTTCGGCTACGGGTTCAACACCCCCGTGTGGGGCGGCTTTCCCGGCGCGTTCGCCGGCATCGGCAACACCGTCGGCGCCCCCGCCTACACCGGCTTCAACCTGCCCTTCATCGGCGGGTTCAACGGCATCAACGGCTTCAACGGCGGCGTCAATGTGCCCTTCAACACCGGGTTCGGCGGCCTGCCCTTCAACCCCAGCTTCCCCTTCGCCAACTGGTTCGGCAACTTCGTCCCCAACTACGGCCTGAACTCCCAGCCCCAGAACACCACCGGCGAGAACACCCCCGCCGGCGTCCCCGTCTACGGGCCCTTCGGCTTCGTCTGCCCGGGCAACATCGCCCCCCAGACCAAGGCCGCCTGATCCAGACCTGATCCTCAGTGCCTGACTCCGAAACGGGGCCCGCGCCCCGTTTTTTCGTGCGCCCGTAGACTCAGGAAACAGGAGGTGCCCCATGACCGTCGAGATCGAGTTCCTCGGACATTCCGCCTTCCTCGTCCGATCGGGCCCCTACGCCGTCGCCATCGACCCCTTCCTCACCGGCAACCCCTCGGCGAAGAAGCCCGCCGACCAGATCACCTGCACCCACATCGCGATCTCGCACGGGCACGCCGACCACATCGGCGACGCCGGCCCGATCGCCAAACGCTGCAACGCCCCCGTGCACGCCGCCTACGAGATCTGCAACTTCCTCGCCTCCGAGCACGCCCTCGAGAAGATCGAGCCCATGAACCCGGGCGGCAAGGTCAGGACCGACTTCGGCTTCATCGCCCTCACCCAGGCCTTCCACTCCTCCTCCTACGAAGACCGTTACATGGGCATGCCCTGCGGCGTGATCGTCAACATCGGCGGCAAGACCATCTACCACACCGGTGACACCGCGCTCTTCGGCGACATGGAGCTCATCGGCGAGGTCTACAAGCCCGATCTCGCCCTGATCTGCGCCGGCGACCGTTTCACCATGGGCCCCGAACTCGCCGCCCGCGCGGCCGAGTTGATCGGGGCTCCGCTCGCCGTCCCGATCCACTGGGGCACCTGGCCCCTGCTGACGAGCGACCTCGCGGCGTTCAAGCCCAGGGGCGTCGAGGCACGCGTCATGAAGCCCGGCGAGACGATCACGCTCCGCTGACCGCGCCCCGGGACTCGCGCAAGAACCCCGCCGCCGCCTCGCGCGCCGCCGCGTGATCGAACAGGTCCGCGTGCCCCGCGCCGGGCACAACCACGCACGCCGCGCCGAGCGCCGCCGCCAGCCGCTCGGCCTGCCCCGCCGGGGTGAGTTCGTCGCGGTCGCCGTGCAGCACGAGCGTCGGCACGCCGATCGGCCCTCCCCCGCCGAGGTCCCGCCACGCCGAGCCCGCGCCCCGTCCCGACACCAGCCCGTTGAGCGCGAGCGCAAGCGGCAGGTTGACCAGCCTCGGGAACGCGATCGCCCCGAGCATGTTCCACGCCGGCGTGAACGGCGTCGGCGACGCGGCCTCGAGGATCAGCCCCCGCACCCGCGCTCCCGTCAGACGCGCCGCCTCGACGCTCACCCGGGCCCCGAGCGAGAAGCCGTGCAGCACCACCGGCTCGCCGATCGTCTCAACCAGCCCGACGAGGTCCCGCGCCTCCCGCCCGCCGAGCGTGCACGCCCCGCCCGCCTCGCCGTGCCCCGGCATGTCCCACAGAACCACCCGCGATGAACAGGCCGCAAGCGCCGGCACGCGGGCGAGCATCTCGACCCGCGAGCCCGCCCAGCCGTGCGTGCAGACGACGATCGGCCCCGCGGGGTCGTCGCCTCGGATCTCCCACACCGGCAGGTCGAGCCCGCCGCGGCGGAACGACCACGCCTCGAACGCCCGCGCCGCGCCCGGGAGTTCCGACGGGTCGCCCGGCCGACCGTTCGCGAGCGCCCAGGCATAGGTCCGTCGCGGTGGATTGCGGAGCCGGCGCAGCGTCAGCCCCGTCAGGAAGGCGAGGTACGCCGCAAGCCCCGCGCCCAACAGCAGGGCAAGCCCGCCCCACGCGGGCGAGGCGAGCGCGACGGTGGCGGGCGGCAGGGGCACCGGTCACCCGCCCAGCAACGCCCGGATGTCGTTGAAGGTCACGACCAGGAACACCGACACGATCAGCAGCAGCCCCGCGGTCATCACCGCGTTCTGCACCGGGATCGGCACGGGCTTGCCCCGGATCTGCTCGTACAGCAGCATCAGGAACTGGCCCCCGTCGACGATCGGCAGCGGCAGGAAGTTCACCACCGCCAGGTTCACGCTGATCATCCCCAGGAAGAACAGCAGCCAGATGAGCCCCCGGTCGGCGATCAGCGTGCCAAGATGCGCGATGCCCACCGGGCCCTTGATGTGCTGCACCTGCAGCGAGCCCTGCGTCAGCCTCAGGAAGGTGACATACACGCTCATCATCACGCGGTGCGTCTCCGCGACGCCCATCGCCACCGCGTCGAACGGGCCGGCCGCCTTCATCACTACCTGCAGCGGCTCGAAGAACGCGCCGGGCAGCGGCGCCTCCCACCCGAGCGACCCCAGCCGGTCGAGCGCCGCCCGGTCGAGCGTCCAGCCCGCGGTCACCCGCTCGTTGTTCGTCGCGAAGGGCGTGTCGTACACAATCTCGACGCTCACCGACTCGGCCCCCGCCTCCCGCGCCCCCCGCGTCGCGTCGAGCAGCGCCGCGCGGACCTCATCGAGCGTGCCCACCGCCGACCCGTTCACCGAGACAAGCCGGGCCCCGGCCCGCGTGATCAGCCCGGCGGCGGGGGGAGATTCCGGCGCGGCGCCGTCCCACGCGGGCAACGCCGCCGGCGGCATCGCGAGCAGCGTGCCCGTGCGCAGCGTGTCGTCGGGCGTGAAGCCGACGCGCCCCTCCTTGCTCACCTTCGCCTCGAGCGTGACCCGCCGTGTTTCTTCGCCCTCGCTCCGCAGGACTTCCAGCATCACCGGGCCGCCCGCGTGCGACTGGATCTCGTTGATCCCCGCCGGGAAACTCGGGAACTCGACCGACCCGATGCGGGCGAACACATCGCCGTGCGCCAGGCCCTGGTTGATGTCGCCCCGGTCCGCCACCCGCATCACCGGGACCAGCCCGAGCAGGTGCTCGAGCGGCATGGGGCCGGTCCGCTCCCCGATCACCTCGCTCATTTCCATCTGGGCCCGGGCCCGGGCCGCGATCTCGAGCGTCCGATCGCCGCGCTGCACGGTCAGCGTCACCGGCGCGCCGGCGGAGCCCGCAAACGCCGAGTCGATCTCCCGGAAGCCCGCGACCTCCACGCCGTTCACCGCGCTGATCCGGTCCCCCGGCTCGAGCCCGGCAAGCCCGAGGCGGGCGAGTTCCTCCGCGACGATCGCCCGGGTCGCCCCGTCCCGCGGAGACACGATCGCCGTCGAGATCGCCGGCGCGATCCCCAACTCGAGCAACCCCGAGAAATCACCCTTCTCGGGCGTGATCCTGAACTCGAGCGGGTCGGCGAGCCCCTCACGCCGCACCCGGACCGCGAGCGGTCGGCCCGCCTCGGCCATCGCGACCTTCAGCGCCACCGAGTCGAATCGCCGGGGCGCGTGCCCGTCGATCTCCACGATCTCATCCCCCGGCGCGATCCCCGGTTCGACCACGCCCAGCGCCGCGGCGTTGCCCGCGACGGCGACCGCGGCCGGGGAGCCCGGGCGCACCGCGCCCACGACCGGCGGCTCGACCGTCAGCCCCGCCATGAAGACCACGACGAAGAGCACGCCCGCGAGCAGCAGGTTCATCGCCACCCCGGCCGAGATGACGACCATCCGCTTCCAGATCGGGGCCCGCTGATAGCTGTCGGGCGCGTTGCTCACCGCGGCGGGGTCGAGGTCGTCCTGCCCCAGCATCTGCACATACCCGCCGAAGGGGAGGGCGCTCAGGCGGTACTCCGTCGGGCTGATCCCCTCGTAGCGCGACCGCCCCTTCTCGTGGACCATCTTCGCGCGGCGCTGCTGCACCGCCTGCTGATACACCGCAAAGCTCGACCCACGCCGCAGCCCGACACCCCGGCGCCACGAGAGCAGCGGGGGCCCGAACCCGATCGCGAAGGTCAGCACGCGGATCCCCGCCCACCGGGCCGCGAGGAAGTGCCCCAGTTCGTGGAAGAAGACGATCAGCCCGAAGCCCACGACAACCGTGAGCAGGTCGATGATCGTCCCGAGCGGGCCTGAGAGTCCGAGCATGCGTCCATCCTATTCCCGGGGGCCGACCCGCCCCGTCCCGGCCCGCCCCGCCCCGAGCCGGGGCGGCGCACGAAAAACACCCGGTCGCCCGGGTGTTGGTTCTATCGGCCATCCCGCCCCGAGGGATCAGTCGGCGTACTTGACGGCGCACCCGTACGGCTTGGTCCGCGACTCGGTCACCGTCTCGCCGGCGAGGATCTGGGCCAGGGCCTTGTCGACATAGTTCTCGGTGCCGATCTTCATGCTGCTGTCGTTGTCGATCGCGCCCCAGTAGGCGAGCGTGCCCTGCGCGTCGACGATGTACATGGTCGGCGTGTTCTTCGCCCCGTAGAGGCGCCCGACCGTCCCGCTCTCATCGAGAAGGATCGGGTCCTTGATGTTCCACTTCGAGGCGATCTCACGGTTCAGATCGAGGCCCGCGCCCTGCTTGCCGGGGGCGCCCGAGTTGACGCGCAGCCACACGACCTTCTGGTCGCGGTACTTGTCCGCGAGCTTGTTCATCGTCATCGTCTCGGGCGTGTAGTGCTTCTTCACGAACGGGCAGCCCGAGTTGAACCACTCGAGCACGACGATGTGCCCCGCCGCCGTGTGCTCGCTCAGCTTGTGCTCCTTGCCGTCCAGGTCCGTCAGCGTGAAGTCGGGCGCCTTCTCGCCCACCTTCGCCGACGCCTCGGCCTTGCCCGCCGGCGCGGGGGCCGCGGCGATGGTGAACAGCGCCGCGGTCGCGGCGATCGCGGCAACGGCCGCCTTGCGGATGCTCAGTGTCGTCATGGTCAGATCTCCTTGTTCTGCGGTGTTCCCCGATCCGAGTTTCCCGATCACGCTCTCACGATCACATGCACCGCGGTCCCGGGTGTCTTTCACCCCGCGCGCCGCGGGTTCGCGCCGACAGCCCGCGCCCCCGCCCCTCTAATCGGCCGGGGGCCGCGTCTCGATGCTCACATACACAGGCTCCCGCTCCCCCTCCCGCTCGATCATCACCACCCCACGCACCGGCGCCGCTCCCGGCCGGGGCGTCAGCCGCAGCACGCCCCCCTTCGCGGTCCCGTCCCGCAGGAGCGGCCCGAACGCCCTCCCCTTCTCGTGGGGCATGAACGAAACGGAGGCGACCTTCCCGCTCGCCTCCAGCACCAGCGCCTCGCCCTCCCACCGCACGCGCAGGTCGCCCGCGTGCGCGCGCAGATCACCCGGCACGCGCCCCCGGGCCGAGTCGATCCGGGCCGCGTCGGCGCTCCGGGGCGCGGCCGCGTCGCGACCCAACACCGGCACGAGGAGCGACAGCCTGGCCGACCCCGGGATGCACGCCTCCCGGCAGACCAGCCACTCGACCTCCGCCGAGAAGCGCAGCACCGTGCCCGCTTCGAGTTCATCCGAAACAGAGATCGGGATGAGGATGACGGCTTCGTCACCCTCGTGGATGTAGTCCAGAATCCCCCCGGGCGACTCGTGCCGGTGCGGCGCGGGCCAGACCGGTTCACCCCCCTCGACCCCGGCCGGCAGGCTCATCGCGATCGTCGGCGCGAACCCCGTCTCGTTCTGCCCGGGCCAGTAGGTGTGCCACCCCTCGTCGAGGTCGAAGATCACCGCCAGCGTCGCCGCCTGCCCCGGAACAACACCGCGGAACTCGCTCACCAGCCTCGGGCGCGCGGGCTCCGCGGCGTCCTCCTGCGAGAACGCGACCACCCCGGGCAAGGCCGAGGCGGCGAGCGCGACGAGGATCCGGAGCGGGCTGGTCACGAGGGTCTCGCGGGTGGGTCGGTGCGGGTGCGGGGGAAAGGGCCAGATGCCCGATCCACCCTCAAACCGGCCGGGCCCCTATCTTATTGCATGGAACCACAAGGGGTTTCCCGCCTCGGCGGGCTCGTGTCGTGCATTCTGGTCTGCTCGGTCGTCTTTCTCGGGGGGTGCGTCGGGCCCCGCAAGGTGAGCGACAAGGACATCGAGACCATCGACCTCGCCACGGTGAGCGCGCTGCTCGACAAGCAGGCCGCCGAGCCCGAGAAGCGGCGCATCCTTCTGATCGACGCCCGTTCGGAGCAGAGTTTCCAGCAGGCCCACCTCCCGGGGGCCCGCAACCTGCTGCTCTCCCAGGTCAACCCCGATCTGGGGCGGGACCCCGCGATCGCCTCCTACGACACCATCGCGGTTTATGGAGACAACCCCGCCAGCGCCCCCGCGCGGGCGATGGTCAAGCGGCTGATGCGGATGCGCTACAAGGGCGTCCGCTTCTTCGACATGGGCCTCGACGGTTGGTCGCGGGCCGGCCTTCCGGTTGAGCGTCCGGGGGCCAACTAAGGAAATGGCTCAAACGCCCGACCCATTCGATGCGCTCGGGGTCGAGCCCCGCTTCGACCTCGACGCGGCCTCGGTCGAGCGGGCCTACCTCGCCCGGATCGCCGGGGCCCACCCCGATCGTGCCGGCGCCGCCGCGGACAGCGCCCGCCTCAACCGCGCCCGATCGATCCTGCTCGACCCGGAGCGCCGGGCCAACGCCCTGCTCGAGCGGCTCGGCGGCCCGCCCGCCTCGGCGGACAAGACCCTGCCCGACGGCTTCCTCGCCGAGATGATGCAGACCCGCATGGAAATCGAGGAGGCCCTCGCCTCCCCGACCGACGAGGCCCGGGCCCACTGGGCCGCCTGGGCCGATGACCGACGCGGTGAGTCGATCGCGGCGGTCTCCGCCCAGTTTGCCCAAGCCCTGGCGGGCGAGGCGGGCGCCCTGCCGGCGATCCGGCGGACGCTCAACGCCTGGCGCTACATTGAACGGCTGATCGAGCAGCTCGACCCGGCCTACGACCCGGCTCGGGCCGACTTCGAGCCCTGACCCCGGGCGCGCGCATGGCCGAGCACCTCCCACTGATCCTCGTCTTGCCCGTGCTGCTCGTGCTCTCGGGCATCGCCTCGGGCTCCGAGACCGCCCTGTTCCGCCTCTCCCACCGCGAGCGAGCGGACCTGCTCCGGACCGCGCCGGCGGTGGGGGCGGCGGTGGAGACGCTGCTGAGCGATCCCCGGCGGCTGCTGCTCTTCGTGCTGCTGCTGAACATGGTGGTGAATGTCAGCTACTTCGTGGTTTCCTCCGTGCTGACCACGCGGATGGACACGCGGCTCGCCGCGGCGGGCGTCGGCGCGGGATCGGTGCTCGCGATCGTCCTGTTCGGCGAGATCCTCGCGAAAGTGGCCGCGGGCGCGGGCAGGCGGGCCTTCTGCCTCGTCCTGGGCCAGCCCCTGGCGGCGCTGGCCGTTCTGCTCGGGCCCATCGTCGCAGCGCTCGACACGCTCGTGCTCTCCCCCCTGATCAGGCTCATCCGCCCCCACCAGGCCGACCCGGGGCGCGTGCACCCGTCCGAGCTGGCGAGGCTCGTTGAGATGGGCGGGCAGGCCGGCGTGCTGACCGAGGGGGAGCGCCGCCTGCTCGGCGAGGTGATCGAACTGGGCGAGGTGCGGGTCCGCGAGGCGATGCGCCCGCGGGACCGCGTGCTCTGGCTCCCCGCGTCGGCCTCGGCGCAGGAGATCATCGCCCTCGCCTCAACGCACCGGCGCACGGTGATCGTGCTCGCGGAGCGATCGCTCGACGACGGGCTCGTCGGGTTCCTGCATGTCAAGCGATACCTCGCGGCCCGGCACGCCCTCCGACGCGACCCCGACCCGAGGGAGTTCGCCGATCCCGCCCTCGTGATCCCCGAGCAGGCCAGGCTCGACCGCGCGCTCGAGACCATGCGCGAACGGCAGAAGACCCACGCGATCTGCGTCGATGAGCGAGGCATGGTCGTCGGGATGATCGACGCGGTCGACATCGTCGACGAACTCCTCGCCGGCATGGGCGACGAACGCACCGCCGAGCGGCACACCATCCGTCTCGTCGGCCTGGGGCGCTGGCAGGTCTCCGCCCGGCTCGCGGCCCGCGACTGGGCCCAGTACTTCCGCGTGCCCGAGGCCGAGTTCTCCGCCTCTCTCACCCGCACTTCCACCGTCGGCGGGGTGCTCATGGACCGCCTCGGTCGGCTCCCCCGCCCCGGCGACGAGGCCCGGTTCGGGCCCGTGCTCGTCCGGGCCGAGTCGGTGGTGGGGCGGAGGCTCGTCACGGTGGTGGTGGAACTGACCGATGAGCCCGCCGCGCCGGCCGGCAGCGGGGAGGGGCGATGACCAACGCCGAACTCGCGGGATGGGCGGCGGTCGCGCTGATCGGGCTCGGGGGCTCGGCGATGTGCAGCGGCCTGGAGACGGGCTTCTACTGCCTCAGCCGCGTCCGCCTCGACCTGCGCCTCAGCCGCCCGGGGGACGCGGCGGCCCGACGCGTGCGCCGGGAGTTGGAGGACCCCAGCCGCCTGCTGGCGACGATCCTGCTGGGGAACAACCTGTGCAACTACATCGGGACGCTCGGCGTGACGGCGCTGCTCGAAGCCTCGGGGCTCTCCGCGGGGCTGACCGTCCTGCTGCAGGTGCTCGTGCTCACGCCCATGCTGCTGGTCTTCGGCGAGAGCCTGCCGAAGGAGTTCTCGCGCCTCAACGCCGACACACTGCCCTACCGGCTCTCCTGGGCGGTCGTGCTCGCGAGGTGGGCCGCGACCGCCACGCTCGTGCTCCCGGGGCTCATGGTCTTCGCCAGGCTCGTGGCCGGGAAGTCGGGCTCGGCGACCGCGGCCCTGGCGCTGGACGGGCAGAGTCGCCTTCTTCACCTCCTCGAGGAGTCGGCGCACTCTGGCGCGATCAGCGGCGTGCAGGGCGAACTCGCCGAGCGGGCCCTGCACTTCGAGCGATCGATGGTCGGCGATGTCATGGTCCCCTGGAACGCGGTGGACCGCCTCCAACTCGAGATGTCGCTCGCCCAGGCGCTCGAGGTCGCTTCCCGCACGGGCCGGAGCCGGCTCCCGGTCGTGGACCGCCGCGGGCGGGTCGTCGGCGTGGTGCACACGGTGGACCTCTACCGGGGCGGGCGGGCGGTCGCCGAACTGATCGAGGAACCCGCCAGGCTGGACCCGCGCGAGGCGGCCCGCCGAGCAATCGGGCGCCTCGCGGAGAACAGCACGGGGCTGGGGATCGTGGAGTTTCACGACAAACCGGTCGGCGTGGTCACCGAGCACGATCTCGCCGGACCTTTGCTGGAAGGGGCCTCCCACGGGCCGAAATGAAATAGGGCGGGGCCCCCGGGGGTTCGCGAGGGGGTCGCGATGGGACCAACTCTGAAAGGCGGTGCGGGATGAGCAAGTGGACCGGGGCGATCGGCGTGGGCGTGCTGACGCTGGTCGGCCTGATGCTGGTGCGCGGCATGCAGGGGCCCGCGCCGGTGCCCGGCGTGTTCGCGGGCGGCACTCCGCTCGCCGAGGCGCTCTCCAGGAGCGAAGCCGAGGGCAAGCCGGTGCTCGCGGTGGTGACGGCCGACTGGTGCCCGCCCTGTCAGCAACTCAAGAAGAAGACGCTCGTCGAGGAGCGCGTCGCGGCGTGGATCGGGGAGAACACGATCCCGGTCTATGTCGACAGCGACGAGGAGCCCGAGACGGCCCAGCGGCTCGGGGTCTCGGCCCTGCCGACCACGGTGCTGCTGCGGAACGGGCAGATCATCGGCTCACGGATCGGGTACATCGAGGCGGAGGACTACCTCGCGTTCCTCAAGAGCACCGTGGGCGGGTGAGAAGGCCGGACCGGGCGTTACGCCAGCGGGTTGATGAACAGGCCCGTCGCGAGCTTCGGGAAGAAGAAGGTCGACTTCTGGGGCATCAGCTCGTTGGCGTGGCTGACCTCGCGGACCGCCTGGAGCGGCGTGGGTCGGACGATGATCGCGATCTGGGCGAACCCCGCGCCCCCGCCGGCGCCGGTCTCGGCGCCCTTGCCGATGTCGAGCACCTCCTTGACCGAGTGCGGGAAGGCCCACTTGACGGGGTTGCCCCCGTTGAGCAGGGGCTCGCAGATCTCCTCGACGATCAGGTGCTGGATCAGCGCCACATCCAGCGTGCGCCAGGCCTCGGGCTTGTCGGGGAACCGGTCCTCGAGCGGGTCGGGCGTCGCCGGCCAGCCGCAGAAGCACAGCCCCGTGTCGAAGTCGAGGATGCCCATGACATTCCGCGTGCCGCGCGAGGCGATCCGCGCGATCTCACGCTCGAACTTCATCGGGTCGTTGTCGACCGGCTCGATGTCCAGGATGCCCTCGGCGGCCTTCTGGAACGCGTCGATCGAGTACCCCACCATCCCGCCCAGCACGCGGTGCGTCGGCCCGATGTAGAGCCCGGGGTCGGACATCCCCACGAGCACGAACATCGTCCGCCGGGCCGGGTGGTCGGCCGGGACCGCGCCGAGGCTTTCGAGGTAGTTGAGCGCGGTGTTGTAGCGGTGGTGCCCGTCGGCGATGAAAACATCCTCCCCCGCGAGGGCGGCCTGGTAGGCCCTGATCGTGGCCTCGTCGTCGATCGTCCAGACCTCGTGCTTCACGCCGTCGCCAAGGTCCGCGGTCATGTCGGGAGAGCGGGAGGCGCAGACCCCGTGCAGGACCTTCGTCGCGGCGCCGTCGTCGTCCGGGTGCAGCCCGAAGATGGGGCTGAGCTGGGTCGCGGTCGCCTCCATGAGCGCCTTGCGATCGGCCTTGGGGCCCGAGAAAGTCTGCTCGTGGGGGAGGACGCCCCCCCCCTCGCGCGGGCCGAACGCCACGGTGTCCAGCGTGCAGGCCATGCCGGTGCGTTGGAAGGACTTGCCCTCGACCGTGAACGACTGCCGGTACGCGAAGATCGCGGGCTTCTCGCGGCGGGTGAGCGTCCCGTCGGCCAGGAATTTCTCCAAGGAGGCGGCGGCGCCGGCATAGGCACCCGCGGGGCCCAGTTCCTTCGCGGGCACATGCGGCAGGTCGATGCCGACGATGTTCGCGGGGTCGCGGGAGAGGAACGCCGCCTTCTGGGCCGCGTCGAGCACATCGTAAGGAGGGGCGACCCTGGTGCTGACATCGCCCGAGCCGCGGGCGTATTGGACGGCACGGAACGGATGGATCGCCGGCATGGCTGGTCCTTTCGGAGGCTGATCAGTGGCTGAGCCTGGGTGCGGGGGCCCCTCAATGTCCCGGGGGCATGATAGGGGGCGGGGCGGGCGTCCG
>JRYH01000827.1_pt1 | contig 71945 bp, 67 predicted proteins | sample 235351 | NCBI WGS metagenome assembly JRYH01 (sample SAMN03074221, study PRJNA261480) | activated sludge metagenome | biome: Wastewater Treatment Plant; feature: Wastewater; material: Activated sludge; isolation source: activated biomass of a wastewater treatment plant treating wastewater... ... | reverse complement strand
TCAAGCAGGCGCTCGATCCCGACGGCATCATGAACCCGGGCAAGCTTCTGAAATAGCCCAAAGCGATCAGATCCCGCGCGGCCGTCGCGTGAAGGGCAGGATCTCCGATCCCGCGACCGGCTCGGAGAAGAGAAAGCCTTGCGCATACTGGCAGTTCTCGCGGAGCAGGATTTCCGCCTGCTCCGGCGCTTCCACCCCTTCCGCCATCACCGCAAGGCCGAGATTATGGCCGAGCGAGATGATCGTGCGGGCAATGACCGCATCATCCGTATTGCCGCCGCCGAGTCCGTCGATAAAGGTCTTGTCGATCTTCAGCGTCGAGACGGGGAGCCGACGCAGGTAGCTGAGGCTGGAATAGCCGGTGCCGAAATCATCAATGGAGAAGCTGACGCCGAGGCTGCGAAGCGCGCGGAAATTCTTGAGCGCCTGCTCCGGATTTTCCATGATCACGCTCTCGGTAACTTCGAGCTCCAGCAGCCGCGCCGGGCAGCCCGTCGCCATCAGGGTCTTGCGGATCAGTTCAACGAAATCGTCATCCTGAAAGATCGAGAGCGACATATTGACGGCGACGCGAAACCCGTCGGCGCCGGCGTCCAGCCACTCGCGCCGCTGGCGCAGCGCCTCTTGCAGCACCCATTCGCTGATCGGCGCGATCAGCCCGGAGCTTTCGGCGACCGGAATAAATTCGTTGGGCGCAACGAAATGCCCCGCCTCGCGCTGCCAGCGCACCAGCGCCTCGACCCCGACAACCTGGCCGCTCGAAAGGCTGACCTGCGGTTGGAACTTCAGCGACAGGTCGTTGCGGCGGATCCCGGTGCGGAGCGCATTATTCATCTCCACGCGGGCATTTATCTCGCACTCTATCTCGTTATTATAGAAGCAGAAATAGCTGCCATTCCGGATCTTGAGATTGGCCAGCGCAATATTGGTGTTGCGCCAGAGCGCGGCGGCGTTGTCGGCATCGGCGGGATAGAGGGCAAGGCCGATCCGCGGATTGATATGCGGAATATTCTCGCGCCGCGCCCGCCCCTGCTCGAACAGGCGGTAAATGATTTTCGGGATCTGCTTGAGATCGCGGCTACGCGTATAGGCGAGGCAGAGGCTGAACCCGTTGCCCGATGTCCGCGCGAGCGCGATCGCTTTGGGAAAAAGCCGCGTCAGCTGCTCGGAGACAAATTGCAACAGCGCATCGCCCGCATCATGACCGAGCGCGATGTTGAGCTCCGGCAGATGTTCAAGCGTGAACTGCACGACGACGAGCTTGCGCCCCTCGGGCCGCGCCGTCGCCTCGATATAGCTTTGCACGTCGCTGCGGAATTTCGCCCGGCTGTCGAGGCCGGTCAGGCTGTCGTTGAAGGCGATCCGCTTGATTTCCTCGAACATATCCGCATTTTCAAGGCCAAGCGTGATATTGGCGCAGATCAGCTCGATCTGGCGCGTCTCGATGAAGGAGAGCGGCACGCGGTTCTGCAACAGGACCACGCCCTTCAGGCGGTCATCGCGGCGGATGGAGAGGATGCTGGCGGCTTCGCTGAACACATTCTGGCGCGATGTGCTCGCCGCAATGATCGCCTCGAACAGCGGTCGGTCCACCACGTCGCAAAGACGCTGCTTGGCGGCCGGCGCGTAAATCCCCTTCCCCGCCGTGATCGTCAGCTCGCCGGAATGCTCGTTCGGAATGGCGAACAGGCAATCCTCGACATTGTTGCAGATCACCTGCAGCTGCGTGAGGATGGTCAGGCAGAAATCCTCGACCGAGCGCACATCATAAAGCTGGCGGGTGATATCGAGGATGCTCTGGAGCGACTGCTTGCTGCTTTCCTCGGACACCAGCCGCTCATAGGATTGCAGCGCGATGGTGAGGCTGGTGCAAAGCGTCGCAAGGCTTAACGCCGCGCCGTCGCGATAGTCGCTGACATCATAATCAAGGAACGGATTGCCGGCCGGCGCCGTCGCCGCCCTCTCGCCGAAGAGAACGATCCGGGTTGCACGGTTTTTCATCTCCTGGCGGAGCCGCTGGATCAGCGCAAGGCCATCCCCCGCCTTCTCGCCCGATACATCGAGAACGAGTACGGCAGTGTCGGGATTTTCCTCCAGCATCCGCCGGGCCTGCGGCGCGCTGTCGGCAATCATGAACACCACCGGCACATGCCCGACAACGAAGCTGTCGAGCGCGCCGTAGGGATCGCCATTCTTCGGAATGTTGATGGAAAGAAGAAGAACCTTGCGCCGCGCCCGCGCGGCTGAGAGGGGACGTTCGCCGGCCAATGCGGCGGAGGAGCTTCGTTTCAGGCCCTGTGTTGTCATGATACGCAACGCTCATTTACTCAACTTGCGTCATCATGAGTCATATTACGATGGATGGCAAACAAATTCGATAAAGAGTCGAAATATCTCCACTAAGTCACTTGTACACGAACAATTTCCAAAGTTATCCACAGGATGCCGGCCGCCCCAATATGGTGCAGCATTTGGCGCGGCTTTCCGCCCGCCGAGCCGTCAAAGCGGCCCTTATATTCGCGCCTCTCCTGTGCCTTCGGCCGGAGCGCCGGCGGCTTTCATTCCGCGGCGACCGATGCGCCTGCCCGCTGCTGATCCTCTTCAAGCCAGCGGATGGCGACATTATTCAGATCCAGCAGGACCGTATGCAGCTCCCGCCCGCGCTCCGTCAGCGAATAGGAAACCGTCGGCGGCACCGTCGGCTGATAGTCGCGATGGACAAGGCCGCTCGCCTCCAGCTTGCGCAGGCGATCGGTCAGCACTTTTGCGGAAATTCCCGGAATGCGCGCCGAAAGCTCGCCGAAACGAAGCGCGGGCGCGTTGGAGAGAAGCCACAGGATATAGGGCGTCCACGGTCCCATGATCTGACCGAGGATCATCTCCATTGCGCACTGGGCATGCGGATGTTGTTTGGGCATGGAAAAACTTCCTCAAAATTTTTTCAATACTTACCAAAAGGTAACTACTTGCAAAAAGAAAGTAAAGGATCTAACTGCAAGTCACACGAAATTTTTCACCGATAAATTCCAGTCAGGAGTTCAACAATGACGAAAGTTGCCATTCTTTATTTCAGCGGCTACGGCCACACGCAGAAGCAGGCCGAAGCGGTCGCCGCCGGTGCCGCCGGCGTCAACAGCGTCACCGTCAGCAGCGTCCGCATCCCCGAAAGCGGCGATATCACCGACGCCGACTGGGAGACGCTGCTCGCCGCCGATGCCATCATCTATGGCAGCCCGACCTACATGGGCGGCCCGGCCTGGCAGTTCAAGAAATTCGCCGAGCAGACGTCGAAACATTATGTCTCCGGCGTTTTCCGCGACAAGATCGCCGGCGGCTTCACCAATTCCGCGACGGTGAATGGCGACAAGCAGGAGACCATCAACGCCTTCTTCACCTTCTCGCAGCAGCTCGGCCAGATCTGGGTCGGTACCGGGCTTCTCGCCTCGAACCTCAAGGAACATGGGCCGGCAGACGTCAACTGGAGCGGCGGCTATGCTGGTGCGCTCGCGATCTCGCCGGCCGATGCCTCGCCCGAGGAAGCGCCGCCCGCCGGCGATCTCGAAACCGCCCGGCTTCTGGGTGAGCGCATCGCCACCTATGCGGCGCGGACGCGGACGGCCGTCGCAGCCTGACCCTAAAGGATACGAGCGCGCCCAACGCGTTCTCCTCGCAAGTAAAGGCCGCCGGATTTCCGGCGGCTTTTTTTAACTCCCGCCACCTCCATTATCAACTAATTGTTGTATATTTTCGGAACATACGCCATTGTCGGAGGATATCTTATTCACGGAAAAAGGCCTGCCGATGTCTGAACCCCGCTCCCCCCGTCTTGCCGTCCTGATTGATGCCGATAATGCCTCGCCGCGCATCGCGGGCGGGCTGTTTCACGAAATCGCCAAGATCGGTGAAGCGAGCGTCAAGCGGATTTACGGGGATTTTTCGCACCCCCGCTCGAAAGGCTGGGCCGATATCCTGTCACGGCACGCCATTATGCCACATCAGCAGTTCGCCTATACGACCGGCAAGAACGCCTCCGATATCGCCCTCGTGATCGACGCCATGGACCTGCTCCTCAGCGGCCGCTTCGACGGCTTCTGCCTCGTCTCCTCCGACAGCGATTTCACCCGTCTCGCCGCCCGCATTCGCGAGCAGGGTATTGATGTGTTCGGCTTTGGCGAGCAAAAAACGCCGGAGAGCTTCCGTCAGGCCTGCCGTCGCTTTATCTATACCGAAAATCTGCCCGATGTCGCGGATGGCAGCGCGCCCGCCACGACGACGCCCCAGAAACCGCTCGCGCCGCTCAGCCAGGCGACCGCGCAGCTTAAAAAGGCGATTGCCGAGCTCGACAGCGACGATGGCTGGTATCCGCTCGGCGGCGTCGGCACGCAGCTCCGCAACCTCAATTCCGACTTTGATTCCCGGAATTACGGCATCCCGAAGCTCCGCGACCTAGTGGACAAGACCGGCGTATTTGATATCGAAACGCCGAAAGGTGGCGGTGCGGTGCGCATCCGGCTGAAACCCTCCGGCCGGAAGCAATCCAGCCCATAAAAGACAAAACGGCCACCGGACAGTCGTCCGGCAGCCGTATGCGCCCCCTCATTCATTACGGGATGGTGGCATCCCGCCTCCGCAAAGCGGAGGATGTTCAAGGATCAGATCGTCTGATCGTCGGTCTTTGCGCCGTTCGCCGCGCGGGCAACCGCGCCGGTGCCTTCGCGCGCGCCGGCTTCGCTGGCGTAGCCCTGGCTCGACAGGATGACCTGACCATTGGCGGCTTTCAGGTTAAAGTACCACTTGCCGTTCTTGCCTTCCTTCAGCTCAAAACGACCCTCGTTCGGAGCGTTTGTCTTGACTGATTCAATGCCGTTCTCTGCACTTGCCTTCTGCTTGTACCCCTCAGACGTGCCGACGACCTCCCCGTTGCCAGCCTTTAGACGGAAGCGAAACTCATTTGCGTTGTCTTTATACAGTTCAAACTTGCCTGCCATGGTCTGTCTACTCCGTTATTAAAACGACTTGGTTATGCCGCAATATTGCCTCACAAATTGCAAGGGCTGCAAGAATTACCTGTGATTTCGTCAATTACCTCGAAGAAGCGGGGCATTTTGGCAACGCAATCACGGCGCGAAATCGCCTATTGCACGAATTGACTTTATTGCTACGCTCTTGCAAACGGAATAATTGCTGGCGAAAGAGACCGCATGGAAAAAACAATCGACCACGGGGAAGAAAACGGCGCTTCGCGTCACTTTGATGTGCTGATTATCGGCGGCGGCATTTCAGGCATCGATGCCGCCTATCACCTGCAAAAGCTCTGCCCGGAAAAAACTTTCGCAATGCTGGAGGCGCAGGCGGCCATTGGCGGCACCTGGGCGACACACACCTACCCCGGCATCCGCTCGGACAGCGACCTTTTCACCTTCGGCTTTAAATGGAAGCCCTGGAAGGATGCGCCGATCGCGACGGCTGACAAGATCCTCCGCTATCTCAACGAAGCGCTCGATGAGCATAATCTTCGCCGCCATCTCCATCTCTCGCGCGAGGTGGTGAGCGCCCGCTGGTCGAGCGAGGAAGCGCGCTGGACGCTGGAGGTTGCGGATAAAAGCACCGGCGCGCGCGAGGAATACAGCTGCAACTTCCTCTGGATGTGTCAGGGCTATTATCGCCACAGCGAAGGCTATCTGCCGGACTATCCGGGGCGGAACGACTTTCAGGGCCGTCTCATCCATCCGCAAAACTGGCCGGATGATCTCGATCTTGCCGGCAAGGAGGTGGTCGTCATCGGCTCCGGCGCGACCGCCGCGACGCTGATCCCGGCCATCGCGGGGAAATGCCGGCATGTCACCATGCTGCAGCGCTCCCCGACCTACTTTTTCGCCAAGCCCAACCGCGATGACCTGATCGAGACGCTGCGGGCGCTGGAGATCCCCGATGAATGGATCCATGAGATTGCAAGGCGGAAGATCCTCCGCGACCAGAAAGAGATCACCCGCCGCTCCTTCGAGGAGCCGGAGGCGCTCCGCGCCGAGCTGATCGGTATCGCAAAGCGCTATCTTGGCGACAGCGTGCCTGTCGATCCGCATTTCACGCCCGAGTATCGCCCATGGCAGCAGCGCATCGCCTTCCTTCCCGACGGCGATCTCTTCCGCGCCATCGGGCGGGGCGAAGCCAGCGTCGTCACCGACCGGATCGAGCGGCTGACGGCGCACGGCATTCTTCTTAAATCCGGGCGGGAACTTAAGGCCGACATCATCATCTCGGCGACCGGCTTCAATATCAACGTGCTCGGCGATATCGATTTTGCCATCGACGGCAAACCGCTCGCCTTTCATGACTGCTGGTCGCACCGGGCGATCCTTTTCTCCGGCATTCCCAACATGGCCTGGGTGTTTGGCTATCTTCGCACCAGCTGGACGATGCGTTCCGACCTCGTCGCCGAATTCGTCTGCCGCCTGCTCCATCACATGGACGCGAAAGGCGCCCGCATCGTCGTCCCGGAACTGCGCGAGGAGGATCGCGACATGCCCGCCCTGCCCTTCGTGAAGCCCGAGAATTTTAACGCAGGCTATCTCGCGCGGGCGCTGCATCTTCTCCCCAGGCAGGGCGACCGCGACCCGTGGGTCCACACGCAGGATTATTATAAGGATATCGAAACCCTGCGATCCGCCGATCTTGAGGACGGGACACTGATTTATCGCTGAAGCGGGCATACGCCGCATTGCGCATCTTTTGCGCGGCGTATAAAATTCTCCTTCAACATATGAAAGAGGAGGATGGGAGATGGCGGAAAGTTACACAGGAACCTGTTTTTGCGGCGCGATTGAGCTTCGCGTCGAGGGCGCGCCTGTCGCCATGGGCTATTGCCATTGCAGCTCGTGCCGCAAATGGTCCGCCGCGCCGGTGAGCACCTATACCCTCTGGCCCGAGGATGCCGTCGCCCTCACCCGGGGCGCCGATCGCCTCGCAACCTACTCAAAAACCCCGAGCAGCCTTCGCCAGTTCTGCAAATCCTGCGGCGGCCATGTGATGACGACGCTTCAGGGTGCGGGGCTGATCGATGTCTATGCCTCGACCATCCCGGATCTCGAATTTATCCCGAGCGCCCATGTGAATTACGCCGAAGCGGTGCTGAAGGTCCGCGACGGCCTTCCCAAACTCAAAGACTTCCCCGCGGAAGCCGGCGGCTCCGGCGAGCTGATGGCGGAATAAGCGGCACAAAGCACCGCCCGCCTCACCGCTTCAACCGCGCCGTCAGGATACTGACGCCCGCAAACAGGAAGACAAGCGCAAAGGCCCCTCGAACCACCGACGGAGGCGCCTAGCCGCACTCGACCAGATAAGCGATCCCGTCAGATCTTCGGCTTCGCCGCGCCCGACTGCTTCACCAGATCCTCGCGCGCCTTGCGGTTCAGCTCATCAACCCAGGCGCGGAGCGAGACCTCGTTTCTCGCCGCCGCCGCGACATCGACCATCTCGGCCGCGGCGCGCACGACCGGGTCATTGTTCAGCTGATATTTCAGGACGACCGCGCAATCCTCGGGGCTTTTCGCCTCCGGATTCTTCATCGTGCCGTCGGGGTTCTGGATGATTTTCAGCATGCTGCTGTTGAGCGAGGTGTCCAACGAGATCTTCTGGTTCACGACCGGCATGCAGTTCACCTTGCCCTCGCCAAGGAACCAGTAGAGGAACATGAAGTCCGCATTGTTGATGAAATTGATGGCCGGCTCGCCATATTTCTCGATCAGCGCATCGAGATAGATGCCGCGCGCAACGGGCTCATTCTTCATATGATGCACCCGGAAGATCGCGCCCACCTCTGGCTTTTCCGGTGGCGTGGCGATCGTGGCGACAATATCATGCGCCGGCATCTGGCCGATGACCTGGCGCACGAACGGCTCGGTCCGGTATTTCTTCACCCCGTCGCTGTAGGTCATCTGCAGCACTTCGGTTCTGATCTTCATGTCCTTGTTATAGTCGAGAATAGCCTCGCGGACGTCCTCGACCGACATGCCGAGCGCGATCCCGGCGACATCGAATTCGTCGGCAGCGGCCGTCAGGGGAGAAAGAAGAACGAAAGATGCCAAAAGGGCAAAGGGGAAAGGGGCGCGTTTGCTCATGGGGGGCCTCTTGAATGTTTGCGTCTGTTTACCCAAGCAACTGGAATTGCCAGCATATTTTGCGCATATCTTGTTTTCCGCCGCAAGCATAAATCAGCAACTTCTTATAGATGAGGTCCGCTCCCATGCCCGCAATGCTTCTGCTATTTCGAGGCGCGGGAGCCGCCGTCGCAGCCTGCGCGAGCTATGCGGCATTTGCAGTCCTCCCCCTTGATTTTGCAGGGTTATTTAGATTGACGCCGGCGCGGACTGCCTCTAGCCTGTTGCAGGATAAAAATAATTGGAGGAGACCGCCTGCCACCGCGCCGCGCAGGCGATGTTTTCTTCAAAGATAAAGCAGATGTTTCCGGCCACCCTTTTCAGCTGACAGGACGACCTAAATGCTCTCCGCGACAACGCCGCCGCGCCTCGTCACCCTCGTGCTGTTTACGGCGCTCTCGACCCTGTCGCTGAACATGTTTCTCCCCTCGCTCGCCAATATGGCGGTGGATTTCGAGACCGACTATGCGCTGATCACGGTCGCCGTTGCCGGCTATCTCGGCGTGACGGCGGCGCTGATGCTGATCGTCGGGCCGCTCTCCGATCGCTACGGGCGGCGACCGGTGATGCTGGCGAGCCTCGCAATCTTCACCCTCGCCTCGCTTGCCTGCACCCTCACGGAGAATATCTGGGTCTTCCTCGCCTTCCGTGCGCTGCAGGGGACAGTGATTGCCGGCTGGGGTCTGTCGCTCACGGTGACGCGCGATATCTTCCCGCCCGAAGAAGCGGCCAAGCATATCAGCTTCATCTCCATGGCGATGTCGATCGCGCCGATGCTGGGCCCGATGATCGGCGGCGGGCTCGATGAGCTGTTCGGCTGGCGGGCGAGCTTCGTCGCCTTCACGCTGATGGGAAGCGCCGCGTTCCTCCTCTGCTGGATCGATATGGGTGAGACGAACAGCCAGAAAACCGCAAGCTTCGCCGCGCAGTTCAAGAGCTATCCCGATCTTCTCACCAACAGCCGCTATTGGGATTATGCGATCTGCGTCGCCTTTTCGGCGGGCTGTTTCTATATCTTCCTCGCCGGTGTGCCACTGATTGCCGTCGCCATGCTCGGCCTCTCGCCCGCCGCGCTCGGGCTTTATATGGGGCTGATCACCATCGGCTTTACGCTCGGCACCTTTACTTCGAGCCGGCTCAGCCACCGTCTCCCCCTCAACAGCCTGATCCTGCTCGGGCGGATCATCGCCATTGCCGGGTTGCTGGGCGGCCTCGCCCTGATGCTGGCGGGCATCGTCAATGTCTATACGCTCTTTGCGCCGGTGATGATGGTCGGCTTCGGCAACGGCCTTTCGGTGCCGAGCTGCAACGCCGGAGCCCTTTCCGTCCGGCCCGATCTCGCGGGCTCGGCGCTCGGGCTTGTGGGCGCGCTCAATGTCGGCTTCGGGGCGCTGATGACCTCCTTCACCGGGCCGCTCGTCGACAACAACCACGGCGCGCTGATCCTGATCCTGATGATGACCGCGGCGACGCTGGTTTCACTCGTCTCCGCGCTTCACCTCAGATGGCTTGACCGGCGGAACTGACGGAAGCGCCGTCGCCGCTACCCAGCTAGACCGATACTTTTTCCGCTGTAAGAACCGTAAGTCCATCCCGCGCGCCGATGCGGAGGGCAAAGGGGGTTGGCGTGGCGCTGAGGCAGGCGTCGACGTCGGCCGCGGACAGTTTTTCGCCATCGATGCGAAGGCACATGCTGCGGATGGCGGCGGCGACGGGTGCGGCGTCGGGTTCAAGGCCGAGCAGCAGGCTCCGGATATAGAGCGCTGTGATCTCGTCTTCATCGGTCCGCTGCCGGTCGCCGTCGCCCATCGCGACGAGGGTAACGGGGCGCGGCGCATCGCGGCAGATGGCGGCGGCGGTCGCCCGGGCGGTGATAAAGGAGGCGGCGTAGATCCTTTCCGCCGCTGCCGCGGCAAGGATGCCGCGCGTGCCATTCGTGGTGGTCTGGATCAGCGTCTCACCATCAAAGCGATGGTCCGCTATCTCCGCCGGTGAATTGCCGAAATCAAACCCCTCGGGGCGGGCGCCGCGCCGCTCGCCAAGGCAGTAGCGCCCGGCGCCCTGCCGCCGAAGCTCAATCGCCGCGTCCAGACTGTCGGCCATGATGATCTCGCGCGCGCCGTTGGCAAGCGCGACCGCCGCCGTGGTGAAGGCGCGAAAAACATCAATGATAACGACGGTGCCGCCCGCGGCCTTCGCCGCGTCGGAGAAGGAGCCGATGGAAATCTCCCGCAGTCGGAGTGGCGGCACGGAGGCGCCGGACACTAGCGCAAGCTCAGCCGGATCCCTCAAGCAAAGGCCTCGTCCCAGGTGCCTTTCGTCGCGGCCTTGGAATATTCGGTCGCCCGGTTCTCGAAGAAGTTGGTATGCTCCACCGCGTTCAGGATGGCGTCGAGCCAGGGCAGCGGGTTCTTCTCGATATGATAAATCTCGTCGAGCCCGAGCTGGATCAGCCGCCGGTCGGCGATATAGCGGATATAGGCCTTGATCTCCTCGGCCGTCAGCCCCTCAATATGCCCCGCGCCGAAAGCGAGGTCGATAAAGGCGTCCTCATGCTCGACAATCTCGCGGCAGGTCGTGTAGATCTCCTCGCAGAATTCCTTCGTCCAGATTTCGGGGTTCTCCGAGACAAAGGTGCGGAAAAGCTTGATGATCGAGTTGCAATGCAGGCTCTCATCGCGCACCGACCAGGTGATGATCTGCCCCATCCCCTTCATTTTGCCCATGCGCGGGAAGTTGAGAAGGATGGCGAAGCTCGCGAAAAGCTGCAGCCCTTCGGTAAAGGCGCCGAACACCGCGAGGGTCTTGGCGACCTCCGCTTTGTTCTCGACGTTGAACTGCTGCATATAGTCGTATTTGTCCTTCATCTCCTTATAGTGGAGGAAGGCCGAATACTCTGTCTCCGGCATGCCGATAGTGTCCAGAAGATGCGAATAGGCGGCGATATGCACCGTCTCCATATTCGAGAAGGCGGCCAGCATCATCTGAACCTCGGTCGGCTTGAAGACGCGGGTGTAATGGCGCATGTAGCAGTTGTTGACCTCGATATCCGACTGGGTGAAGAAGCGGAAAATCTGCGTCAGCAGATGCCGCTCGGCCTCCGTCAGATTGTTGTGCCAGTCCTTCACGTCGTCGGCAAGCGGCACTTCCTCCGGCAACCAGTGGATCTGCTGCTGCTTCAGCCAGGCATCATAGCACCAGGGATAGGAGAAAGGCTTATAGACCGGTTTCGCATCAAGAAGAGACATTTTTCGCAATCAGTTCATGTAAAATATTAAGAGCGGCAACGCCCCGCCCTACTGGCAGGCGAGGCATTCCTCGTAATCGACAGACTCCGCCACCCCGTCCGCCGCGGGCAGCTTCGGCGCAAGGCTTGCAGCAAGGGCGCGCAGCTCCGCCGGCAGCTCCTCCTTCGTCGCCACCACCTCGGCGCGCTGCATGGATTTGGAGCGGCAGTAGTAAAGGCTTTTCACGCCCTGCTTCCACGCCATCATATGGATCTGGTGCAGGTCGCGCTTGTGCACGTCGGCGGGGAGGAAGATGTTGACCGACTGCGACTGGTCAATCAGCGGCGTGCGGTCGGCGGCAAGCTCGACGATCCAGCGCTGATCAAGCTCGAAGGCGGTCTTGAACACATCCTTCTCATGATCGTCGAGGAAGTCGAGATGCTGTACCGAACCTTCATTGACGGTGATCGAGCTCCACACTTCTTCCGTATCCTGCCCCTTCTCGGCGAGCAGGCGCTTCAGATGCGGGTTGCGCACGTTGAAGCTGCCCGACAGCGTCTTGTGAGTATAGCTGTTGGCGGCGGCCGGCTCGATCCCCGGGCTTGCGCCGCCGCAGATGATCGAGATGGAGGCCGTCGGCGCGATCGCCGTCTTGTTCGAGAAGCGCTCATTGAAGCCGTAGTCGGCGGCATCCGGGCAGGGTCCGCGCAGCTCCGCCAGCGATTTCGACGCCGCATCGACGCCGGTCTTGATATGCGTAAAAATCCGCTTGTTCCAGACCTTCGCCATCACCGATTCCAGCGGCACGCGCTTCGCCTGCAGGAAGGAATGAAGGCCCATCACGCCAAGCCCGACGCTGCGCTCGCGCGCCGCCGCATAGCGGGCGCGCTCCATCTCGTCCGGCGCGCGGTCGATGAAATCCTGCAGCACATTGTCGAGGAACAGCATGACATCCTCGATAAAACCCTCCTGACCTTCCCACTCGTCGAATTTTTCGAGATTGAGCGAAGAAAGGCAGCAGACGGCCGTGCGCTCGCGGCCCAGATGATCGGTGCCCGTCGGCAGCGTGATCTCGGCGCAGAGATTGGAGGTTTTCACCTGCAGCCCGGCAAGCTTGTGATGCTCCGGCATCAGGGCGTTCACCCGGTCGCTAAAGATGATGTAGGGCTCGCCCGTCTCGACGCGCGCCGTCAGGATACGGATCCACAGGCTGCGGGCATTGATGGTGCGGATCACCGCGCGATCATTGGGGCTGGTGAGCGCCCATTCGCCATCCTCCTCCACCGCACGCATGAAGGCATCGGAGATAAGCACGCCGTGATGCAAATTCGGCGTCTTGCGGTTGGGATCGCCGCCGGTCGGGCGGCGGATCTCGATAAACTCCTCGATCTCGGGGTGCCAGATCGGCAGGTACACCGCCGCCGAGCCGCGCCGCAGACTGCCCTGGCTGATGGCGAGCGTCAGGCTGTCCATCACGCGGATGAAGGGCACCACGCCCGAGGTCTTGCCGACCGCGCCGACGCCCTCGCCGATCGAGCGGAGATTGCCCCAGTAGCTGCCGATGCCGCCGCCCTTGGCGGCGAGCCAGACGTTTTCCGTCCACAGATCGACGATGCCCTTCAGGCTGTCGTTCGATTCGTTGAGAAAGCAGGAAATCGGCAATCCGCGCGTCGATCCGCCGTTGGAGAGCACGGGCGTCGCCGGCATGAACCACAGCTTGCTGATATATTCATAGATGCGCTGGGCGTGGGAATCGCCCTCGCCATAGGCGCTCGCGACGCGGCCGAAAAGATCCTGAAAACTCTCCCCCGGCAGCAGGTAGCGATCTTTCAGGACCGCCTTGCCGAACTCGGTCAGATATTTGTCCCGGCTATGATCGATATGAACCCGCGCGCCGCCTTTGACCTGAACGATATCCGTCAACATATCGACCGAATCCAGCATGACTTTTTCCCCCTCTTCAATCCTACAAACACTCAATACCGGGCGGGGCCGGAAATTGCAACATACTCTCGCCTGATGGGAAGTCCTCTGCATTCTATACTCGCATTGCGGGCATATCAGGCGGGCCGGGCGAAAAGCAGGGTATGGGTGAAATTCGCCGGAAGAACCATATTTGCCGCGCAACGCGCATCAGGCCACTATATATTGTGGGATATCACGGCGGGCGTCAACAGCTTGTGGATAAAACTTCGTAAAAATATCGCTTGACCCGCGCGATGAGCCGGAAATCTGCGCCCTTGCGGAAGGGAGCCGGAAGGGGCGCCTGCGAATCTCTTATCGTCCCCTTTTCGCCCCGCCGCCCCGAAATATATAACGAAGCGACCCGCCCGGCCAGCCGCTTCTGCCGGTGCCTAAAATTTGCCGAAAATTGCGGCCTTACCTGCGGCCCTTTTCCAGCCCGAAACGACGCGGGCGGACGCGCCTCACGCGCCCGAAACCGGACCGCCGGCGCGGAAATAAAAACGGCGCCGGAGAAACCTCCGACGCCGCTGTCATCCTAAAGGCTGGAATATCCGATTTTCCTGCTATTTCCTGTCATTGATCGATTTTCCTGATCTCACGACAGCAGAGATATCTTTTCCTTGATCCTGAGTTTCTGTCGCTTAAGCTCGCTAATACGAACATGGTCTGCGGAGGGGCTGGCAAGTTCCATCTCGATTTTTTTCTCGATCCGATGGTGCTTCTCGGTCAGCTGTGCAACATGTTCTGCTATGCTCATCATGTATCTCCTCTGGCTGGAAACGACAGGGCGTCGATCGCTCGACACCGACAAAGCTTATAGTACAGAGTTATGAACGAACTGACCATGAATCAATATAGAAGGCAGGTTTATTTTGACTGAAATGCGGAGCTCCCCGCCCCCGCGGCGGCTTGTCATCGGCATCAGCGGCGCGTCCGGCGCACAGATCGGCGTGCGCCTGCTCGAAGCCTGCCGCGCGCTCGATATTGAAACCCATCTGGTCATCAGCAAGGCGGGCGAGATTACCCTGACGCAGGAGACCCGCCACAGCGTTGCGGAAGTGAAAGCGCTCGCCTCGCATATCTACAAGGCCGGCGATATCGGCGCGGCCATCGCATCGGGATCTTTCGCCACGATGGGGATGATCGTCGCCCCCTGCTCCGTTCGCTCGATGTCGGAGATTGCAACGGGCGTCACCTCCAGCCTTCTCACCCGCGCCGCCGATGTCTGCCTGAAAGAGCGCCGCCGCCTCATCCTCGCGGTGCGCGAGACGCCGTTTCACACCGGGCACCTTCGCACCATGACGCAGCTCTCCGAGATGGGCGCGATCATCGCGCCACCCATCCCCGCCTTTTACACCAGGCCGCAGACGGTCGCCGAGATGGTCGATCAGTTCACCGGGCATCTGCTCGCATTAATGGGGTTTGACAACAGCCTCGCCCGCGAATGGACGGGCCTCCGGGACGGCTGACGGGCCCGCTCATCGGGAATAAGAGCCGCCCGCCGCCGCATCGGGGAAGGCAGCATGGCAGATGATTTGCAGATCCGCCTCATCCTCGGGCGTGATTGCGATCCCGGCGGCGCGGAAATAGCTCTCAAGATGGGCCAGCGCCGTTGCCGCCGCCGTCTCGGGATCGGTCGTGGCGGGCGAAGGCTGCGCCACGCTCCGCTCCAGCATCAGAAGCTGCATATGCTCGGCGAACAGCTCGCTGTCGGCGACGCCGCGACGAAGCTCGCCGGCCAGGCGGAGATCGGTCGCAAGGTCCGGCGATTTGAGATAGCGCCTGGCCGTGCGGAGCGGGCGCACCACCTCCGTCTGCCAGCGCAGGCTGGCGCTGAACGCCGCCTCCATCTCCTCCGCCGTCAGCCGCCGGCCCCGCGCCGCCGCCCAGATGCAGAAGAGCAGCATGTTGACATCGCCGCCCGCCCGGTCCTGCAGGGCGAGCGCGGCGCGCATCACCTCGTCCTGGCTGTAGAGGATGACCGCATAGTCCCAAAGATCGCTCGGCGGAAAAACGGCGGATGACAATGTCGGCACGGGGCTGCTCCTTTTCTCGCCCGCGGGCGCAAAGGCGGGCGTCCCACGATAGCGGCGGGCGGGAAAAGACACAACGGCGCAAATTCGCCGGCGCGGGGCCGGGCCGCCCCGCCGCTTGCCCGAAATGGCAATTCCCGCGACGAGTATCTAGGATTTGCCCGCAAATCATGCTATCATCGCGCCCGTCCCGACCGTCGCCGAACGCGAACGGCAGGGGCGTCTCAAAACCTCATTGACTGTTGTTGGAGTGCTCGCGGGAATGGCGGAAATAGACGAGCAGGAAATGCTCCGTGTAAAGCTGGAAGAACTCAGAACCGAACATCGCGATCTCGATAAGGCGATTACGGCGCTGGTTGAAAGCGGAAACTACAATTCGCTGCAACTGCAACGGCTCAAAAAGCGCAAGCTGGTCCTGAAGGACCAGATTCTCACCGTCCACAACATGCTTTTGCCGGATATTATCGCCTGAGCACGCGCCGCGCGGCCGCGGGCCCCTTCGCGTCAGCATCAGGGGCGCGGATCGCGGTTTTTGCGCCGGTACATATCGCTGTCGGCAAGGCTCAATGTCTCCTCCGGCCTTTGGCCCGCGTGGATCGAGACGATGCCCGAGGAGAAGCTGACCTCGAGCGCCCGCCCCTTCCAGACAATCGGCGTCTCGGTGAACTGCCGCGCCAGCCGGTCGAGCAGGTGATGCGCATCCTCGGGCCGCGTGCGCGTCAGGATCAAGCCGAACTCATCCCCGCCGAGGCGGCCGATGATGTCCGTCTCGCGCGCCGAGGCGCGCAGCCGCCGGACAATTTCGGTGAGCACATGGTCGCCCGCCTCATGCCCGAGCCCGTCATTGACCGCCTTGAACTGATCGAGATCGAGATAGACAAGGCTCGCCTCCGTGCCGTAGCGGCGCGCCGAGGCCTGCACCCGCGTCAGCTCGCGCACGAAGGCGCGGCGGTTATAGACCGGCAGCAGCGGATCCATATCGGCGAGCAGCGCCGCCGCCTCGAGCCGCCGTTCAAGATCGCTGACGGTGTGGCGCAGATCCTCCGCCTCCGCCATCAGCCGGCTGATCGCCGATTGGACACGGGGCGTGAACTCCGCCTCCGGAATGCCGAAAATGCTTGCCGTATCCCCGGCCGTGGCGACGGGGCGAAGCCGGCCGGCCGCGCCTGCCTCCCGTGCGGATGCGCTGCTTCCCGCTCGCGTCGGCGGCAGACTGCCGCCCCGAGGTCCGATCTTCATTTGTTATCCTGTTAGTTGACCTGTTTCCCTGGGCGCGGAGTGTAGCGGAAAAGTGTCCTCATTTCAAAAACTTCCACGCCCGAAAATTGACAATCGCCACGAATGTTTCACCGCCGCCGCCTTATTCTTGCGTCTTTGCAAAGCTCGCCTATAATCCCCCCTTCTCAACCCGGAACGACAGGACAAGGGAATTCGGCTATGGGGGAACGGGAGACGCGGGTCGGCATTATCATGGGCAGCCAGTCGGACTGGGAGACCATGCGCCACGCCGCCGAAACGCTGGCGGCGCTCGGGGTTGGCTTCGAGGTGAAAATCGTCTCCGCCCATCGCACGCCGAAGCGGCTTTATGACTATGCCGAGACGGCCGCCGATCGCGGCCTGCACGTCCTTATCGCGGGCGCCGGGGGCGCGGCGCATCTTCCCGGCATGGCGGCCGCGCTGACGCCGCTTCCCGTCCTTGGCGTGCCGGTTGAAAGCAAGGCCCTCAGTGGCATGGACAGCCTTCTCTCCATCGTCCAGATGCCGGGCGGCGTGCCGGTCGGAACGCTCGCCATCGGCAAGGCGGGGGCGATCAATGCGGCGCTGCTGGCAGCCGGGATCCTTGCCCTCAACGACGGCGAGATCGCCGCCGCCCTCAACGACTGGCGCGCCGCGCAGACCGACGCCGTCGCCCTTGAGCCCAAGTAACAGGAACCTGTCATGACAGTGATTGCACCCGGCGCAACCGTGGGCATTCTCGGCGATGGCCAGCTTGGCCGCATGATGGCGCTCGCCGCCGCCGAAATGGGATATTTCGTGCATGTGTTCGGGCCGGAGGCGGACAGCCCCGCGGCGCAGGTCAGCCACCGCTCGACCGTCGCCCCCTACAGCGACCTTGCGGCGCTCGAAGCCTTCGCGAAGTCCGTCGATGTGGTGACGCTGGAGTTTGAAAATATCCCGACCGAGACGCTCGATTATCTCGCCGCCTTCGTGCCCGTCCGCCCGCACGCCAGGCTCCTCGAAGTGACACAGGACCGGCTGCTGGAGAAAAGCTTCATCAACAGTCTCGGCATCGGCACGACGACTTTCGCCAATGTCGACAGCATCGATGCGCTGGTCGGCGCGGTTGCGCGCCTCAGCGCCCCCGCCGTCCTCAAGACCCGCCGCTTCGGCTATGACGGCAAGGGGCAGGTAAAAATCACCGGCGAGAGCGATCTCGACGCCGTCTGGGCCGAGATGAAGAACGCGCCCTCCATTCTGGAAGGCTTCGTCAATTTCCGCATGGAAATCTCGGTTATCGTGGCGCGGAGCGCGAACGGCGAGACCGCCGCCTATGTGCCCGTTGAAAACCGTCACAAGAACCATATCCTCGACATCACGCTGGCGCCCGCCGATATCTCCGCGCCGCTTGCCGAGCGGGCGATGGAGATTGCGGAAAAAATCGCCGTGAAGCTCGATCTCGTCGGGCTGCTCGCGGTCGAGATGTTCGTCACCGAAGACAACCAGGTCCTTGTCAACGAACTTGCACCCCGTCCACACAACTCCGGCCACTGGACGATTGAAGCCTGCGCGACCAGCCAGTTCCGCCAGATCATCCGCGCCGTCTGCGGCCTGCCGCTTGGGGATCCTGCGCGCCACTCCAACGCGGTGATGCGGAACCTGATCGGCGATGATGTCGAAGACTGGGAGGCAATCCTCAAAGATCCCGCAAGCAGCCTGCATCTTTACGGCAAGCGCGAAGCCCGCGCGGGGCGCAAGATGGGGCATGTGACAAAACTCTTCCCGCTCGGCACCAAGCCAACGGCCTGAGACGTCAGAAGGCAGCCGGGTTATTTCGGCAGGCCTGCAGCGATCAGGTCGCGGCGCAACTTGTAGCGGATGTGGCGATCGCGCCAGGTTTCCTTGGCGATAAAATTGGCAGCCGTCAGCTCCCGGTTTATCGCCAGCTCCTTCTGCATCACCCTCTCGGCCTCCGCCTGCCGACCGAGCGCAATCAGCGCCGCGCAGTGATACAGCCGGCTGCGTGATGTTTGCGCGGGCAACTCGTTCAGCGCCTGAACGGCCTGTTCATAGCGACCGGCGCTGAAATACGCGATCCCGCGTTCCTCGATGCACCAGACGGGCAGCAGGCCATCGAGATCCTCGGCCTTTTCGAGAAGGCGAAGCGCGACCTCCGGCTGGCCGTTGAAGGTATAGAAGGCCGCCGACCGGGCGAGGATATAGGCGTCTGACGGGCTGAGCGCCATTGCCCGCTCATGATGATATTTCGCCGCCTCGAAATTCCCCTCCAGCATCATGACGGCACCCATGATCCTTTGCGCTTCGGGGTTGTTGGCATCCAGCTCCAGCGCCTTTTCAATATACACCCGTTCCTTTTCAAGATTGAATTCCGGAAGCCATGAGGAGGCGCAGATCCGCCAGGCGTAGGCCGGGCCATACATCGGGTCTTCCGAAATCGCCTTGTCAAACCAGCCGACGGCGTTGCGGATATTTTCGTAGGTCACTCCGCCAATGCGGTGCAGATCCAGACCGCGCAGCATGAAATCATATCCCGTCATATTCTCCGGCGGCTTGCGCCGGGCAATCTCGATGGCGTCGGTTTCCACCCGGCCGAGGATGGTCGCGGCGATCCGCTTCGTCATGGTATCCAGCAGGTCGAACAGATCGGCGAACTCGCGGGTAATCCGGTCCGCCCAGACGGCAATCCCGGTCTGGCCGTTGGTGAGTTCAAGCGACAGCCTGACCTTGTCGCCGAGCCGCCGCACCTGCCCCTCCAGCACATAAGTCACGCCAAGATCCCGCGCCACACGGGACGGATCGGCCTGCCTGTCCTGAATGGCGAAACTGGCGCTGCGCGAGGCGACATGCAGCTTCTTGAACCGCGCCAGCTCAAGGATGATTTCTTCAGTCAGACCTTCCGCAAGATAGCGCTGATCGTCATCTCCGCCGGCTGAACTGAAGGGCAGCACCGCAACGGAATTGGGATGGATGATTTTCGGGGCCGCCGCGCTCTGGCTCGGCGCGGACATGAAAACATGGGCGCCAATATGCCCCTTCAGACGGTAAATCCGGATCGGTTCGGAAATATTCTTGAACCGCCGTTCGCCAAGATCATCAAAGCTATAGGGGGAATTGCGCTTGATCTGATCGAACAGGGCCTGCGACAGATAAATTGTGTCCGGCTCCGCCTGCTGCTGGATACGAGCGGCGAGATTGATGCCATCGCCCAGCAGGTCGCCGCCGGACACCATCACATCGGCAAGATGCAACCCGAACCGCAGCTTCATGCCGTTGGCAATTTCCGGCGCCAATCCGGCAAGCCCCTCGCGGATGCCGACCGCCGACCTGACCGCATTGATCGGGCTTGGAAACTCCGCAAGCGCGGCATCGCCCGCGCGGTTGAAAACGCGCCCGCCCAGGGACTCGACAGTGTCCGTGATCAGTTTCTGGCAGACTTCCAGCTGCGCTGCCGTCTCTTCTTCCGCCTGTTCCATCATGCGGCTGTAGCCGACAATGTCGGCAACCATGATTGTTGCGAGACGGCGTTGCAGCGTCATTTCCGACGATCCCTGCTGTCAGAATGTCCCCGACAGCTGAATTAATATTGTCACAGGGCGATGGCAATAGCGAGTGTTTACTTTTCCGCCCGGCACCAGAACTGGTACATGCCGCGGAAAAGCTGCGGGTTTTCGGCTTCTATCGCGGCCCAGTTTTTGAGGTTCCGCCCTGCCGGATCGCCCGGGTGACGCGCGCGATAGGCCGCCATCACCTTGGGATCGACAAACTCAAAGCCAAGAAATTCAAGCCCGAGGTCGCGGATCGCCGCCTGCAGACGCGCCATGTCAAAGCGCTGCTCGGACGCATGAAACACAAGATCGCGGCAGCCGCTCAGGGAATAAAAATCAAGCTCCCGCGTCACGCCTCTGGCCGGATGGTCGTCGGGGAGCTTGAGCAGTTCCTCGCGGAGGCGCCGCATCTCATCAAGCGTGAGAGTGCCGGGATCGCGTCCGATCCACGCCCGCGCCGCCACCACATCCTGACGCGCCAGCTCGCTGTAGAGCGCGACCTTCATCACCCCGTTCGGCGCGAGATGGCGGAGGAGGCCCCGCCACGCCGCTTCCGGGTCGGCCATGTGATGCAGCACGCCGCACACCTCGATGAGATCGAACCGGCCGAGGGTCTCCGGCAGGCGGACGAGATCGGCCCGCGCGAAGCTGACATTCTGAATGCCAAGCTCCTCCGCCTGCCGCGCGCCATAGGCGAGCGCGGCGCGCGAGAGATCGATCGCCGTCACCTGCGCCCCCTCGATCCGCCGCCCCGTGCGGAGCGCATGCCGGCCGGTGCCGGCGCCGGCGACGAGCACGGCGGGGCGTGCCGGCAGCGGCGCAAAAGGGGTGCCGGGAAAAAACTCCGAGAGCAATGCACCGAGCGGCCGCCTGCCGCCACTTCGAAGGCCGCGCCAGCGCGGGTACGGGCTCGCCTCATACTGCGCCGCGACGGCGCGCGATGTCGCATCGTCGGAGCGCGAGAGCGACGGCAGCGCCGCGGCAATCTCCGCCTCGCGAACCCGCTCCGGCCCCATACGGCTGAGCAGCAGCGCGCTCCAGGGCAGCAGCGCGAGACGCTCCGCCTCACGCTCCAGAATGCGCACCGCATCTTCGGGCGCAAGCGGCGCATGGAGCGCGGCGGTAAGCGCGCTATCGAGATCGGTGACGGGCGGCGGCGGGATGCGGCTCGCCGGCAGGATATATTCGCTCCGGTCAAGCTGCAGCGCGATCAGCGCCCGCACCTCCTCCGGCGCCTCGGCCTCGCCCGCGAGCAGGATATCGCGCGCGTCCGCTATCATCTCGCCGATCTCGGGCGATGGCAGCACCAGCATGGCGAAGGCCGCCGCGATCACCGGCTCGTTGAACGCGCCCCAGAGGATCGAGAGGGAATCGCCGCCGCTCGCGCTCTTGCGGATCCCGGCCTGGCGGAAAATGCGGGCGAGCAGCGCGTGGATGAAGCGATCGCTCTCCACCTCCTCCGAATTGAGGCAGCGCAGCATCGCCTCGTCGCCCGCCGGCCCGAGCAGCGCCGTGCCGCATTGTTCGAGGATATCGGCAACCTCCTGCAGCGCGGCCGGCGCATAATCCTCGAGCGCCGCGAATTTCAGCGCCGCGCGGACCGCGCCCTGATGCTTCTCCCGCTCCAGCAGGAAGCGCGCAAAGCCGCGCCAGCCGAGCCGGTAGTCGGGATCGGCCGCGAGCGCGGCGCGGAAGGATTTCTCCGCCGCCTGCGCCTTGCCCGCCGCCTTCAGCAGCAGCGCGAGATTGTAATGCGCCGGCGCAATCGCGCCATTCTCCTTCAGGATCTGGCGATAGATTGCCGCCGCGCCGTCGCTGTCGCCCCGCCGCTGCAATGCCGTCGCCCGCGCCATCCGCGCCGCCAGTGTCTCCTTTGTCATGCCGCTCCGTTCCTCGTTTAAGCCACCATAACTTATGGGAAAATCGCGGCCTCGACCAGCCATGGGGCAGCGATTTTTCGCCGCGCCTAAAAAATGGGCGAATATTTCGCATTGCAGCATTGTTTGCTGAAATTTTGTGCGTAGCACAATGCAAATCCCGCCCCCTATTGCTTAACAAATTGAAATTCAAGCATTTTTTTATCTGGCACGGGCCTTGCTATTTTATCGCTACAAACTCCTTAAGAAACAGGAACTGATCCATGAAAATATCGAAGCTTGTCACCGTCTCTGTTCTCGCCCTCGGCTCATATGCGGGCGTCGCAGCGGCCGAGCCGCTCGTTGCAGAAAGCGCTGTTCCCGGTGAATTTTCGGCCAACATCGGCTTTGTCACGGACTATACCTTCCGCGGCATTTCCCAGACCAACAATGAGCCCGCCGTGCAGGGCGGCATCGACTACAGCTATGATTTCGGCCCGGCCGCCGTTCACGCCGGCATCTGGGGCTCGAATGTGAAATTTTTTGACGCCTCGGCCGAGATCGACTTCTCGCTCGGTGTCGGCGGCTCCATCGACAAATTCAGCTGGGATGTGACCGGCATCTACTACACCTACCCCGGCGCCTCCAGCAGCCTCGACTATAATTTCTTCGAGATTGCCCCCTCCGTCGGCTATGATTTCGATATTCTGGCGGTGACCGCCGGGGTCAATTATTCGCCCGACTATTTCGGCAGCAGCGGCGATGCGCTCTATAGTTACGCGAGCCTCGATATCCCGCTCGGCCCCTATTTCACGCTTGGCGGCCACGTCGGCTACCAGACCATCGATGACAACGCCGCCTGGGGCACCGATGACTATACCGACTGGAGCATCGGACTCTCCACGGAAGTCGCCGGCTTTGGCCTCAGCGCCACCTGGACGGACACCGACCTGCCAAGCAGCCAGTGCGGCGATCTCTGCGGCGTCTTCGCCCTCGGCATCTCACGGAGTTTCTAAGTATTTCGCCCGCGAAAGATCTCGCGGGCATCCCCTCCTTCGCGCCGGACCATGACCTGGTCTCCCCCATCATGGTCCACTTCACTTGCCGCCCGGTCTCAACGCCGGGCGGTCTTTTTATATGCGGGATTGCCGGGTGGCCTGCCCCTCACCGCTCCGTTAAATTCCGCCAGAATCTTCGCGGGCTTGGGATATGGGAGAGGTCGGGGCGCTCGCTGAGTTTCTTGCGGCATTTGTATTTGGCGTTCTCGAACTGCATCACATTCTCGATGCGGCGATCGAGGAAGCCCCAGGTCTGCTGATGCCCCTCCGATTTGTCGGAGAGCCAGTAGAGCAGCGTCGCGGCGTAGACGGCGGCGAGCGTCATGCGCTTCGTATACCAGTTGATATCGGTCGATCGATCGCCTGTCGCCCACCACATGCGGCTCACCGTCGCCGCCGTCAGCCGGGTGCCGAGCGCTATATTCTGCGGCAGGCTGAGGATGTTTACCGCGCGGCGCACGGCTTCCTTGTGGGGCTCGTAAAGCTCAAGGCGGATGCGGATCGCGAGCGTGATGCGATCGCGGATCTTCATGGAGAGCACGTCGCGTTTTTCGAGCTCCGCCTCCATCTCATCATCGGCATTCTCGATAAAAAGGCGGATCATATCGCGCGCGCCATCCGGAAAGGCGAGATCGAAAAGGGCGACATCCTCGCCAAGGTCAGCCGCCGCCGCCCGCATCGCCGCCCGGCTCCAGCCGTCAAACAGCACATGCGGCAGCGTCGCCTCCAGCAGCCGGAGATTTTCAGCCCGCTCCGTTCTTTCAGCCATCTGACACCTCGCTTCCTTGTGGCGATCCGATCGGGAGCGCGCGCCCGCTTTCCCGGCCGGCGCCCCTCCCCCAAGATATAAGGGAGCGACAGCCCGATGACCAGTCTCATTCTACAACAGGGCGCGTGAAAAATAAAGAACAAAGAGTGAACATTTTCCTTGCGGACGGCAAAATTCTCCGCTATATTACGAAAATAAAATGGACGGCGGTATCGTCATAAACTTTGTCAGGAGGGACATTCACAAACATCCATATACGGCATGATGGCTCGCCCGATGGTTGGCCGCTGCGGCCCGGATGCCGGGATCGGCAGTAGCGACCGTTGAGTGAGGCTTCAAACAGCCCGCGCCCTGGCGGCGGGGTTGGACGCTTAGTCTCTGCGCTCGCCTTCTGCGTTCGCCGCCGTCGCCTCGCGCGCCGCTGCGGCTTCGCGAAGGCTTTCCATAAAGCGCGGCACCTCGCTCTCGAACATCAGGTAGCGCATGTCGGTCATCCGCTCCGGATACAGGATGCCGAGGAGATGGTCGCATTCATGCTGCACGACGCGGGCGTGAAAGCCGCGCGCCTCGATGGAGATCGGCCGCCCGTCAAGGCCGAGCCCCTCGTAGCGGATATGGGTGAAGCGGGGCACGAGACCGCGCAGGCCCGGGACGGAGAGGCAGCCCTCCCAGCCGAGCGCCGTCTCATCGGAAAGCGGCGTGATTTTCGGGTTGATGAGCACCGTTGAGGGCACGCCCGAGGCGGTCTCCCCCTCCTCCATGCGGACGCGATCTTCCGGCACCTCGAAAATGACGAGGGATTTCGAGACGCCGATCTGCGGCGCGGCAAGACCGACGCCGCCCGCCGCCTCAAGGCTCGCGCGCATCTCCTCGACCAGCTCAAAAATATCATCCCCGAACGGCGGCTCAAGCGTCGCTGCCGGGCGGCGGAGCAGCGGATGCCCCATTTTGAGTATCTCTTTCGCGGCCATGTCGCTCTTTCCTTTGCTCTACTTTTATGTTATTTACGCTTTTCTTTAGGGAATTCACCTTAAAAATGCAGTTTGCCCCTTGTGGAAGGGGCAGAAAGCATGTTACATCGCGCCCAACCGTAATTCACATTACTCTAGAACAGATAGGAGCTGTCTCCCTGTGCAAGTCTCTGTACGTGACAACAATGTTGACCAGGCGCTTCGTGCGCTGAAGAAAAAGATGCAGCGCGAAGGCATTTTTCGTGAACTGAAACTTCGCGGCGCTTATGAGAAGCCGTCCGAAAAGCGCGCCCGCCAGAAGGCGGAAGCAATTCGCCGCGCCCGCAAGCTGGCCCGCAAGCGGATGCAGCGCGAAGGCTAAGCCCGTCTCCGCGGCGGATTAACCTCCCCGCCGGATCCCCAGAGAATTCAGAAAGCCGCACCGGTCCGCCGGATTGCGGCTTTTGGCATTTGAAAACGCGGCCTTTGCAGATGACCCGGCGCGATCCTTTGCCGAAAACCGCCGCCTGGAAGCTGGCCGCTCCGCGCAAAATCCTTGACGTCGCTCATCTTCATCGCGAGACGCGCATTGACGGATTTTGTATCCTTCGCCGCTCTCGCGTATTTAACCGCCTCCTGCATCAGGCTGTCGGCATTCTGGGCCCACCATTTTTTGACCGTCTCCCAGTCTTCCTTCACCTGCGGATTATCGAACGCCGCCGCATCCGCCTTCAACTGCTCAAGAAACAGATGCCCGCTTTCATGCAGGAAGGTGGAGCGGTCCGCGTTACTGCCGAGGCGGATTCGGGTTTGGCCCGGATCAAAGCGGATGGAGCCGCGCGCCTGTTGCCGCAAAGGCGCGCCGGCAAGAGAAATATTGATTTCGCTGCTGTCAAGCGCTATATTTTGTTCGTAAGAGGGTTTTGCCTTACCCTCCGAAGGCTCCGCCCCCCGGGCTTCTAACCCGGGTAAACGTGGGGCCTTTCGTTTCTCCAGCAGCGCTTCAGGATCGCGATTAAGGTTATAGAACAGGTTTCCGCGCGAATCCTCGGCAACCGACACGCCGGCCTGCACCGTCTGGCCGCTCAACTCTACGGATGCCTGGAAGTGATGGAAAGCGACAATATCGTCCCTGCGCTCCTTGTCTGTAGGGAACCGGCCGAGATACGCGCCGGACTTTATGATCTCCGGAATGGCCGGGATCAGCCGCGCCCTGTCCAAATCTGCGGGCAAACCGCGCCGGAGCTTCGCCCAGCCCTTGCCGCTAATCCGTACCGGCCCGAGCCCATCCCGCTCGATGGTCTTCCCTTGCAGATTTTTCCTGAACCAGTCGCGCGCCCGCGCCACAACAGTGTCTGCTGTCAGGTCGGCCCCCATCTCCGTACCCGATATTGAGGCGACGGGTTCTGCTTTTTCCTGATACAGGATGCGCGGATCATCCGGATCGAACGTCCCCTGATTGTGGATGGATTTGATCTGTTCAGGAGCAAAGACAACATATTCATCGACGCCAAGTCCATCAGAAATAATTATGCCGTCAAACCCTTTTGCCTTTAGCGCAGCAGTAATTCGGCTTGACGCCTTGCCGCTTCGATACACCACCAGCGGCTCACCGTTCTCATCGACGACCTTGCTGTCGCATGCGTCAGGCTTGGCCCTGATCCTCGTCACTTGTCTCCGCCGCAACGATGCGAAGCGTGTATAGAGACTCCCCGATCTTAACCGGCGCATAAAATCTGTGATAAGTCGCGGCATCCGGTTTTTTTGATTTCTTGCGGTTCGAGACTGTCTCCACAGGAACCGCGTGTTCAAGAACGCTTTGCAGATGTGCCCCGCTGCGCCGCCGGGCAGGCGGATCGAAGCGAATGGAGCCCCACGTCAAATCCTTGATATTTTCAAGCAATTTGCATAGAGACTTCAGGGGCTGTCTCCCGTGCCAATAAACTGGGGCCTTTTCGGGCTGGACCGGTGGGGGCGGGAGATGGCCCTCACCCGAACACATGCAGGTTGATATTTCGCCGTTGCCTGATCGACTTTGCGCCGAGGCTGTGCCTCCGTTTTCTCTAGCGCCCGCTTTGTGAGCGGGGTCGCTCCGGGTCAATGGGGAGACGGCCTTCTCATCATCGGCCCATACGTCATTGGGGGCGACATCGTCATAACGGGAAACGCGCCCGCCACAACGGCGGCGAGATTGATTTCCCCGTCTCCTTCTACTATATTATCTGTGCCGGTCCCCACTCCACTGGAAGAAGTATCGTTGGTTTCGGGGTCGTCGGGCAGCATCTTTCTGGGGACGGTGCCTTCTTCCACACTTGAAGCGGACGGTTGCTCGATACCGGCAATATCCCGATACAGGTTATAAAACAGGTTCCGCTCTTTATTTCCTTCATCATAACGCCAACATTATACGCTTCGCCACCAAGATTTATAGAGGCGGCATCGCCTAAAGGGCGGCATCCGGCGGGGCGGTGCTTGATCCCTCGGGAATATCAACTACAATAGAAGCATCCCCGCCATCGCCTCGGGCGTTGGGATCAGGGGCCAACAGGATACTGTCGGCATTGATCGTGGCGGGGCGCTTCCTCAAGGCGGCACCGGCCAGATCCTTCCGGCCCTTTCCCCCGTCTTCAACCCGCAACGTCGCGCCGCGCGGACGGACGGGATCGCCGAAATATCGTCAAGGTTGATTTTTCCAGCATTATCGACCATATTAGCGCCGATGTTCCCCCGTCGAGGGATGGCGTATTTCGGCGGGCGGATTTCCGGGCAATTTACCTTCGTGAAGAGTGCCGCCATTCCCGCTTGAAGCGGATGGTTGCCCGGCATCACGCGAACATGGACGTTAAATCGGCATCCTGATGCCACTCAACATGGCGGAAACGCGATTGGGGCCTTCTGAAGCGGTAGCATATCGATCGTAGAAGAAGGCCTTTTTGCCTCAACGCGCCCCCCATTCGCCCTGCTTTCGGCGGTGGACATCGATAAAAATAACGTTCGGGATCCGCGGATCGGTCTCCCACCCCTTCCCCATCTTTCCAAGCGGCAGAATACGGGGCGGCCCCTGAAACTCGGGATCGCCCCGCGGGAAGTTGCGCGCGCACCAGTCATCGATCGGCTCCATCAGTTCCTCCGCCGAGACAGGGCCGAGACTGCGGTTAAATATCTCCTCAGTCATCGGCGGGAGAAAGGGGCTTTTCGGCGGCTTTTCATCATCCATTTTGATCTCCATCCGAGGCATCACCAGAATGGATATCATACCAGTTCCAGATGAAAATCGGGGCTGAAATCAGCGTCGGAGAATGTTTTAAAAACGATGTAATTACAATGCATTATAAGATAAAACCCCCGCGATATTTGCGCCGTCCCCCCGCCGGGAAGGAGAGGACCGAAATCCCGCTTCGCGCGCGAATCGCTCCCTCTTTGCGGCCCGCGCGGCTTATCCGCCGCCCGCCTCCGCCATCATCTGGCGGCGGATGGCGTCCTCGGTTTCCTCATCGGCGGGGAAGAAGCTTTCGATCATAATCTCCTCCGCCGTCACATCCTGCGGCGTGCCGAAACTCGCGACCGTCGTGATCCAGGACAGCGCCCGCCCGTTCACCTCAAAAGTGAGCGGCAGCACGGGCAGCGCATCGAGCGAGGGGTTCGATTGCGCGAAACTCGATGGCACGCCGGGATAGGCCAGCACCTCATCGAGCAGTCGTTTCAGCGGGTCCTCCGCCCCCGCGCCAGTCAGTTGCCGATGTGCGCGCTCCACCATATGCGCCGCCGCCCGCTCCCAGTCATGAAGCACGGGACGCAGCGCATTCGGGTGCAGCATCAGTCGCAGGATATTGGGCGGGCCACTTCGCTCCTTCTCGGCCGCGCCGTCCGTATTGTTACCGCCCGCGCCCGCGCCCTGCCCGTTGCCGCCAAGACCCAGCATTGTCAGCAGCCGGAGCCCCGCCCCGTTGATCATCAGCACGTCAAAGACGCGGTTCATGACGATCGCGGGGTACGGCTCCTGCTGGCGCAGCATGAAGTCGAGCGCGGCGCGCAGCTTGTCAAACTGCGCATCATTGAGAGGGCGCGCCGCATAGGCGGCCGTATAGCCCGCGCTATTCAGCAGCCGGTTGCGCTCACGCAAGGGAAGGTCCATCGCTTCCGCAAGACGTAACAGCATCTCCCGACTGGCCCTTGCGCGGCCGGTTTCAACAAAGCTGAGGTGGCGGGCCGAGCTCCCCGCTTCAAGCGCGAGATCGAGCTGGCTCATGCCCCTCACCTGCCGCCAGTGCCGCAGGATCTGACCAAGCCCTTGCACCGGGGTTTGCATGGCTGACGCTGTCATCCTTTTCTCCTCCTCTTCCCTTCGCCGAAAATAATAGCGCGAAAGGCGAGCGAAGAACATTACCTCTGACGTAATTGCGAGGATGACCTCCCGCCGTCATTCTTCCCCTCAAGGCGCCACCCATGGCGCGGACACCTGAAAAGGAGATGACGAATGGAACGGTCAAACATACTTCGAAACGCCCTGCTGTTCGACGCAGGGGCTTCGCTTCTCACCGGAGGGGCAGCGCTCGCCTTCGCGGGCCCGCTGGCACATTGGACAGGGATCGCCTCATGGATCCTCTATGCACTCGGGGCAGGCTTGGTGCTGTTCGCTGCCGATGTCGCCTACACGGCAACGCGGAAAATGATCAATCCGCTGTTCGTGAAGCTCATCATTGCCGCCAACGTTGCCTGGGTCATCGGGAGCGGTCTCTCCCTCTTCCTGTTCCAGAGCCGCCTGACGTTTGAGGGAATGCTGGTGATCGAGCTTCTTGCCGTCGCCGTTGCACTCCTCACTGCCGTCGAGGCCGTCGGCCTCAGGCGCCTGGGGGAACACCCTCCCCGGACCGCCTGAGATCCTCCCGCCGACGCGGAAAACCGTCCTCCCAACCGGAGGGCGGTTTTTTCACGTCAATTCATCGCTGATTTCTATAAATCACAGGATGTATTGAGAAGGATATTATAATAGTATAATATGCAGGGAAAGTCAAGGGAAATGGGGGAATACGTTCATAATTCCAGATTTTCCCAGCTAATATCCTTTTGATTACGTAATAATCCAAAAAAAGCTATTTCAGCATATCGTAAAAATCCAATTGATCGGAATTCTTTCTTGGTATGGCTTCAGGAAAAGCACGATAAAAACCTCTGTCAAACTGTTCTTTATTCGTTGAAGCTTCGCCTATCCCTACAACTTGCCATAGATGTTGACGAAACGCCGGCAAACCAACATGATCAGTAAGCCATTGAGTAAATTTGTATTTTCGACCACCATTATCGTAAACTACGGGGTTTTTCTCATCTAGCTTCTCAAGTATTGCCCCGTTTGAGTTAGCTAATGGGTAGTAAATGTACTTTCTGATGAAATGCCCAAAAAATTGAGGGTGTTTAGTTGTGTCCGGCCTTTGTCTTTTTAATCCGTACATTTTGTAAATCATGTCAAAAAATTTATCTGGAAACTCTTTTTCCCACTGCTGAAATTCTTTACGAATAAAGCCATCGAAAAGCTTGCGATATTCATCTTTCGCTCTGTCAACATAGCCAGCTGCTTCGTCAACAAGAGCAACGATTCCAACCTTCGCTGCTGATCTAATGATTATCTCTGCTTGGATAGCCAAGAAGTATTGAGATGTATGGAGTTTCTCCTTATTTTTAGCTTCTATTAAAGCGTCACAAACCTCAATCAAGGTCTCAGCCTCATAGCCGTCCGCTGAATCTCCAGTTAATGGTCTGAAATATATAGGATTTTCTATTTTTTCTACCAGAGATGGCGACAAAACAGATCGCACCCCTTTTCTAGACATTGTACGTAAGAATGCATTCCCGCCATCACTTTGTAAACGTAACGCGTTTGCCATAGCTTTTTTGCTAATGACGCGGCGCTTGTCATCAAGGACATAAACTTCAAGACCAACATCACCGATATTTAGGGTACCTTGGCTATCAGCTTCCGGGATTCTGTTGGGGTCTCTTAATTTTGACCACCTCGCCGCAGCCGCAGCTTTTGCAATCTCAGATCGCTCTGAAGGGGTTAGATTTTTTGCTCTAGCTTCGCCACCAAGGGTTTGTGCAGTTTTTGCTTTACTCATGAAAGGTCGCCTCATGCTTGCTACATCGAGAAATACTGCATGCTTGCTAAGCAAATAGCAAGCATATTTTCTCATTTTTCATCTTTTATGCTTGCAGGAGACGAGATTCGACAGATGGAAATGTACTCCCCCCTCGCCCCATTGTGTTTAGGCTTTTTTAGGGTTCCGCGGGTAAGATCGGGGAATGTTGAAACGGGTTGCTGTATATCTTGCGCAGAAGCTGCATGGCTGGCAGTTGCGCCATCGCACGGCGCTGGTGCCGGCGATGATTGGCGCGGCGATGATTGCGCTCTCGCTCGGGTTCTGGATGAGCATGCCGACGCCGGAGTCGATCGGCATCAAAACCGAGACGCAGAGCGACCTTGCCAATTTCGCGGCGCGCCTCGAGGGCCATATCGCCGCCCGTCTCGCCATCGGCGAGCAGATCCGCCACTCGCTCGCCGCCGGGCAGATCACTGATCGCGCCGGTTTCCTCAGCCAGACCGCCTATCTGCACCGGCTGTTCGATGATTTCCAGGCGATCAACTGGATCGACACCATGGGCTTCATCCGCTGGGTCTCGCCCTATGAGGGGAACGAGCGGGCGCAAAATCTCGATATCCGCAATCATCCCATCGTCGGCGAGACATTCCGCCGCGCGGAAGCACTCGGCGAGATGCAGATCACCCCGCCCTTTATGCTGACGCAGGGCGGCTATGGCTTCGTTGCCTATGTGCCGGTCATCCGCTTCGATCGCATCACGGGCTTCGTCAATATCGTCTTTCGCAGCGAGCCGCTGATCCACTCGGCGATGCCGGACTGGCTGCTGGAGAAATATGACCTCACCATCATGGATGGCGAGCGGCTGGTGTTTGCCACGCGCGAGGATCTCGGCGCGCCGCGGCCCGTCTTCCGCCAGCCGATCGACATCGGCAACCAGACCTGGATGATCAGCCTGCTGCCGCTGCCGGCGACCATTCGGGCGCATGATTCGCCGGTCGATGAGCTTGCGCTCGTCGCGATGATCGGGCTCAGCCTGCTGATCGCGTGGCTGATCCATCTCGCGATGACGCGCCAGCAGCGCGTCCGCGTCACCGACAAGATGCTGCGCACCTTTATCGAGAATTCGCCCGCCGCCATCGTCATCAAGGACGCGGAGGGGCGCTATATCCACACCAACTCGACCTGGCACGACTGGTTCAACCCCGAGCGGCGCGACATCAAGGGCAGGACGGCGGCGGATTTCTTCCCGCGCGACTATGCGAACGCGGTGCGAAGGCAGGAGCAGCAGATCATCCGCAGCCAGCAGATGGTCGAGCGCGAATATTTGAGCCCGCGCGCCGACGGGCAGACCATCCCGACCCTTGTGCAGATGTTCCCGATCATGGACGATCATGGCAATGTCGTGATCGTCGGCGGCACGCTCACCGACATCAGCGCCGGCAAGCGCACCGAGGAAGCGCTCCGTCTCGCGCTCGTCAAGGCGGAGGAGGCAAGCCAGGCGAAATCGAAATTCCTCGCCACCATGAGCCATGAGCTGCGCACGCCGCTGAACGCCATCATCGGCTTTTCCGATATCATCCGCGGCGAGTATTTCGGCCCCATCGGCAACGGAAAATACATCGAATACGCCCATGACATCAATCACAGCGGGCGGCACCTGCTGGCGCTGATCGACGAGGTGCTGGACATCTCGGCGATCGAGCTTGGCAAGCGCGAACTGACGCCCGAGCCCGTGCAGCTCGACCTGCTGCTCTCGGCCTGCGTCAAGGCCATCCGCCAGCGCGCCGAGAGCCAGGGGATCATGGTGACGCTGGTGACGGGGACGCATCTGCCGGAAATCATGGCCGACCGCACGGCGATGCAGCAGGTCTTTCTCAACCTGCTCACCAACGCCGTGAAATTCTCGCACAATGGCGACAAGATCACCGTCACGGCGCGCTGCGGGCGGCGCGATATCATCGTCACCGTGGAGGATACCGGCGAAGGCATCCGCAGCGAGCAGCTGCCGCTGATCACCGAGCCCTTCGTCAAGGGCCATCGCACGTCCGACATCACCCATGAGGGCGTCGGCCTCGGCCTCTCGATCGTCAAATCCTTCGTCACCGCGCATCACGGCACGCTCAATATCGCGAGCGAGGTCGGGCTCGGCACCACCGTCACGGTGACGCTGCCAAAGGACAGCTCCCGCCGCGTCGCGTGAAGCCCGCGCGCAATGCCCGCGTTTTACGAATTGGCGTGAAAGCCGCATCCTTCTTTAACGATAAATAAACAAACTTTCTTCTATTGTCGGAGGGATCGGGGAACCCGCAGCGCGAGAATGACGCCTCTTCCGATCCAAAAATGACGACCGATAAAAGTAAAATGGAGCAACCCCATGATCCGTAAAGCATTTCTCCCCCTCGCCGCGATCATTTTCACGGCCGTGCTGGCGTCCGGCGCCGCGGCCAGCGACTATGTGAGCGCGATCCGGACGCTGGTGGAGGAAGATATGCGCGGCTGGATCCAGAGCGATGAAATCGTGACCGCCATCAAGGAGCAGAACAAGACCTCCGCCACCCTCAGCCAGAGCGAGATCGACGCCAGGGACCTGCAATGGCGCGCCGAGACCGAAGGCGGCGCGCAGCCGCTGATCAACGCCGTGCTCGGCAACCCGCTCTCGGCCTATCTGAAGGAGATCCGCGCCAAGGCGGACGGGCTTTATACCGAAATCTTCGTCATGGACATGCGCGGCCTCAACGTCGGGCAGAGCGATATCACCTCCGACTACTGGCAGGGCGATGAGGAGAAATGGCAGGGAGCCTTCGGCGGCGGCGCCTCGGCGGTGCTGATCGACGAGGTCGAGTTCGACGACTCTTCGCAGGCCTATCAGTCGCAGGTCACCCTCGCCGTGCTTGACCCCTCAACCCGCCAGCCCATCGGCGCAATCACCGTCGGCGTCAATGTCGACATGCTGGACTAGAACGGGGCGTCCGTCCCGCCCTTAAATCTCGACAAGGAACTATCACAATGAGCATTACCATCGATGCCGTCGCGACCGGAGAGACAACCCCCGGCGCCGGGCATACCCCGCAAAAAGCGAGCAAATGGACCGTCAGCCGCAAAATCCAGCTCGTGGTTTTTGCAACGACCCTGATCGGGCTCTCGCTGCTGATGCTGCTCGGCCTGCAGAACCAGCGCCAGGATATGGAACATCTCGCCGTCTCCAACAATCTCACCATCTCCGACCTGATGGCCGCGCAGATGACCGGCGCGCTGAAATGGAACAAGCCGGAGAAAGTCGCCGAAGTCTATGAGGAGATGAGAGAGCGGGACGACAGCGCCCTCGCCGATATCATCACCTATACGAGCGACGGCGCGATGGTGACGGAATATCATTCGAGCCGCCTGCCGACGGTCGATCTCAATGGCCTGCTCGCCGCCCACAAGGCGACGCTCGATAAGGGCGAGGTTTATTCCGAGCTTACCGATACGCACCAGATCGTTGTCACGCCCGTCCTCACCACCAAGCAGGAGCTGGTCGGCTACGCGGCGATCGCCTGGAGCCTCGACCAGCTGAACGCGCAGCTCGCCTCCAACCTGATGCAGCAGCTGATGCTGAGCGGCGCCGCGCTTGTCGGCATCATCCTTCTGACCGGGCTGCTGCTCAACCGCTTTATCGGCAGGCCGCTCAGCCAGCTGACCGCCGCCATGAGCGCGCTCGCCAACGGCCAGAACGACATCACCATCGCCGGGCTTGAGCGGCGCGACGATGTCGGCGACATGTCGCGCGCCGTGCAGATCTTCAAAGCCAACGCCGAAAACCTGCAGCGCCTCGAAATCCAGCGCAAGCAGGATGCGGAAGAAAAAGCCGCCGCCGCCGCCGCGCGTCGCCGCGAGGAAGAGCAGCGCCTTGAAGCGGAGCGCAGGCGCGAGCAGGAAGCTGCCGCCAAGGCCGCGGCCGAGCGCGTCGCCTTTGCGGGCGCCATTGCGGAGAAGCTCGAAGCCTCCGTCAACACCGTCGCCCGCGACATTTCCGGCGCCGCCGAGGTGATGGAGGAGAAAGCCAAAAGCATGGTGACGAGCGCGGCCGACACCGATACCCATTCAAGCGCCATCGCCGCCGCATCCGAGCGCGCGGCCGAGAATGTGAGCGGCGTTGCGACGGCGGCGGAAGAGCTTTCCGCCTCGCTGCAGGAGATCGCCCGCCAGGTCGACGCCTCCGCGAAGCTCTCCAAAGATACGATGGATGTCGCCGAATCGACCGATCAGGTGGTCGGCAAGCTCGCGATCTCGGCCGAGGAAGTCGGCAATATCATCGAGCTGATCAATGATATCGCCAGCCAGACCAACCTGCTCGCGCTCAACGCGACGATCGAGGCGGCGCGCGCCGGAGAGGCCGGCAAGGGATTTGCCGTCGTCGCCTCCGAAGTCAAGGGCCTCGCCGCCCAGACGACCCGCGCAACCGAGCAGATCGCCAGCCAGATCGACGGCATGCAGCAGGCGACCGGCGAAGCGGTCGATGCGGTCAAACGGATCGAGGAGATGATCGTGCGCATCAACGAGACGATCCAGGCGATGGCCGCCGCGCTTGAGGAGCAGAATTCGGCAACGCTCGAAATCACCCGCAACGTCCAGCAGGCGTCCCTCAGCACCGGCGAGGTGTCGCGCTCGGTCACCGATGTCGCGACCATGGCCGCCGCGTCCGGCGCGTCGGCAACGCAGCTTCTCGGCTCCGTCAGCAACCTTGCCGAATACTCCAACAAGCTCCGCGTCGAAGTCGCCGCCGTGCTCGAGGATATCCGCTCGATGGCAAGCTGAGCCCTTACGCTACCGCAGATCCCGGCCCGGAAGCATCGCCTTCCGGGCTTTTTTTATGCGCGCGATTGATAAGTGCGCAATTCCCCCGCTATGATCAGGCGAACGCGGGTGGGAAAAGGGAGAGAGAGATTGAGTGCACATCATATCACCAGCCGGGAGGCGCTCTATCGCCTCTATCCGGCGCCGAGCACGCGGGCGATGCAAAAGCAGCTCGCAGCGCTCGACCGGCATTGCCGGCATTTCATTTCCCTCTCGCCCTTCCTTGTGCTGGCGACGCGGAGCGAAAGCGGCCTTGCCGACGCCTCGCCGCGCGGCGATGCGCCGGGCTTTGTCGTGGTTGAGGATGAGAAGACGCTGCTGATCCCCGACCGGCCCGGCAACAACCGCCTCGACAGCCTGCAAAACATCATTGACACCCCGGCGGTCGGGCTGCTGTTCCTCGTGCCCGGCATCAATGAGACGCTGCGCGTCAACGGCACCGCGGAAATCCGCACCGACCCGGACCTCCTCGCCCGCCTCGCCCATCAGGGCAAGCTGCCGCGCGCCGTGCTGAAGGTCAGCGTGGCGGAAGTCTATCTGCACTGCGCAAAGGCGCTGATCCGCTCCAAACTCTGGGATGAAGAAGCGAAGATCGAGCGGAGCGCCTATCCCAGCCTCGGCCAGATCCTCGCCGACCAGATCGAGGGCCTCGGTGATGCGGCGGCGACCGATGCATCGCTCGAGAAGGTCTACCGCGAGACGCTTTACTGACGAATAAAAAAAAGCCGCTGGCTCTCACCAGCGGCTTTTTGGTTGGTGCAAAGCGCGTCAGAGCGCTTTCACGATATCTTCCACCATCTTCTTCGCATCGGCGAGGAGCATCATGGTGTTGTCTTTATAGAAGAGATCGTTGTCGATACCGGCGTAGCCCGAGGACATCGAGCGCTTGACGAAGAGGACCGTCCGCGCCTTGTCGACATCGAGGATCGGCATGCCGAAGATCGGGCTTGACGGGTCATCGCGCGCGGCGGGGTTGGTCACGTCATTCGCGCCGACCACGAAGGCGACATCGGCGCTCGAGAAATCGGAGTTGATCTCTTCCAGCTCGAACACCTCGTCATAGGGCACGTTCGCCTCGGCGAGAAGCACGTTCATATGGCCCGGCATGCGGCCCGCGACGGGATGGATGGCGTAGGCGACCTCGACCCCCTCTTCCTTCAGGGCATCGACCATTTCACGGAGCGCATGCTGCGCCTGCGCAACCGCAAGGCCGTAGCCCGGCACGATGATGACCTTGCCCGCATTCTTCATGATGAAGGCCGCATCATCGGCGGAGCCCGGCTTATAGGGCCGGTCGCCCTTGTCGGGACCGCCGGACGATGCCTCGCCGCCGAAGCCGCCGAGGATGACGCTGAAGAAGGAGCGGTTCATCGCCTTGCACATGATGTAGGAGAGGATCGCACCCGAGGAGCCGACCAGCGCGCCGACGATGATGAGGGCGATATTCTCGAGCGTGAAGCCGATACCCGCCGCCGCCCAGCCGGAATAGCTGTTCAGCATCGAAACCACCACCGGCATATCGGCGCCGCCGATCGGGATGATGATGAGGAAGCCGATGATAAAGGCGAGCGCCGTCATGACCCAGAAAATGCGCGGATCGAGATCGATGCAGAACCAGATGATCAGCCCGACAATGACGAGGCCGATGACAAGGTTGAGCAGATGCTGCCCCGGAAAGCTCACCGGATTGCCGGAGACCAGCCCCTGCAGCTTGGTGAAGGCGATGACCGAGCCCGAGAAGGTGATGGCGCCGACGACGATGCCGATCGACATCTCGATGCGCGACAGCACCGTAAGCTCACCGCTCGGGCTTAAGATTCCGTAGGCGTCGGGGCTGTAGAAGGCGGCCGCCGCCACCAGCACCGCGGCAAGGCCGACGAGGCTGTGGAAGCCGGCGATGAGCTGCGGCATGGCGGTCATGGCGATGCGCTGCGCGATCACCGCGCCGATGGCGCCGCCGATAACAATGCCGCCGATGATCCACTCATAGGAAACGACGCTGGGGTCGAGGATGGTGACGATAACGGCAATGGCCATACCGACCATGCCCATGATATTGCCGCGCCGCGAGCTGTCGGGAGACGAGAGGCCACGCAGCGCAAGGATGAAGAGAATGGCGGAGACCAGATAGGCGAGCGCCGTAAAATTAGCTGACACGGTGCGCTCCCCTTACTTCTGTTTTTTCTTGTACATGGACAGCATGCGCTGGGTCACCAGGAAGCCGCCGAAGATATTGACCGAGGCAAGCATGATGGCGACGAAGCCGAAGATCTTGGCGAGCGACATATCCGCCGGCCCCGCCGCAATGAGCGCGCCGACGATGATGACCGAGGAAATGGCGTTGGTGACCGCCATCAGCGGCGTATGCAGCGCGGGCGTCACGCTCCACACCACGTAATAGCCAACGAAAATGGCGAGCACGAAAATCGCCAGCCGGAATACGGTCGGATCTACCATATCCATAATCAGTTCCCTCCCTCGGTCAGTTGCGGGTGGATAATACTGCCATCGCGCGTCAGCGCGGTGCCCGTGACAAGCTCGTCTTCCCAGTTGAGCTGAAGCGCGCCGGTCTCTTTATTGACCATCGGCGTCAGGAAGTTGAGATGGTTCTTCGCGAACAAAGCCGAAGCATCGCTCGCGAGCCGGCTCGGCACATTGTGATGGCCGACGATCTTGACGCCGTTCGCCGTCGTGACGATCTCGCCGAGTTTCGACTGGGTGACGTTGCCCCCCGCCTCGACCGCGAGATCGACGATCACCGAGCCCGGCTTCATGACGGCCAGCATCTCGTCGGTAATGAGGATCGGCGCGGTGCGGCCCGGGATCAGCGCCGTCGTGATGACGATGTCCTGCTTCTTGATATGCTCGAAAACGAGCGCGGCCTGCCGCTGCTTGTAGTCCTCGCTCATCTCTTTGGCATAGCCGCCGGCGGTCTCGCCGGTCTCATCGCTTTTGACCATGACGAATTTCGCGCCAAGGCTCTCCACCTGCTCCTTAGTGGCGGCGCGCACGTCCGTCGCGGTGACGATCGCGCCAAGACGGCGGGCGGTCGCGATGGCCTGGAGGCCCGCAACGCCAACGCCCATGACGAAGCATTTGGCGGGGGCAATGGTGCCGGCCGCGGTCATCATCATCGGCAGCGCGCGGCCATATTCGGCAGCGGCGTCCAGCACGGCCTTGTAGCCGGCAAGGTTCGACTGCGAGGAGAGAATATCCATCGACTGCGCGCGGCTGATGCGCGGCAGGAGTTCGAGCGCAATGGCGGTGATCCCGGCCCTGGCGTAATCGGCGGCCTGCTCGCGGTTCTGCAGCGCGGCGAGATGGCCGATCAGGACGGCGCCCTTTTTCATCAGCGCCACTTCATCGAGGCCTTCGGCGGCCGTCAGCGGGCGCTGGATTTTCAAGATGATATCGGCGGACTGGAGTGCGCTCGCGGCATCCGCCGCGATCACTGCGCCCGCCGCTTCATAATCGGCATCAGAGAAGGAGCTGGCATCCCCAGCGCCTGTTTCCACAACAACCTCGGCACCCAGCGCGATAAATTTCTTTACCGTATCCGGCGTCGCGGCGACGCGTCGTTCATGCTCCCGACGCTCCCGGGGGATAGCGATTTTCATAAGCGATCCTTACAACTGCTAAATTAGGATGGACAGGCGACGCCCCGCAACGCCGTGCAACAGAAGACCCGTCCGGGTTGTCTCATCAGACGAGGAAAAACGCCATCAGGGCCAGCAATACCGCAAGACCGATCGTGCTCACCATGAGGAGCGTGGTGAACATCTTGTACGTCGATTTCTGTTCCTGAATATCCATGTGACCTTCGCTCATTTCGACACCTTTCTTATCAAAATCATCCGCTTTCGCGATACTTTGCGATGCAATATACCTAAATCTGAATGAACGGCAATAGATTGTCGCGCCCGCGGGACGAAAAGCCGCGGGCGGGAACAGCGCCGCCGCGGCGCGCTAGAACTGCTCGAGTTCGTCGATGAAGCCGTGAATGACGCCAAGCCCCTTCGACCAGAAGGCCGGGTCCGAGGCATCGAGGTTGAAGGGCGCGAGCAGCTCCTTGTGACGGAGCGTGCCGCCCGCCTTCAGCATGGCGAAATATTTCTCCTGAAAGCCGCTCTCCGCCTCCTGATAGATGGCGTAAAGGGCATTCACCAGACAGTCGCCGAAGGCATAGGCGTAGACATAGAACGGCGAATGGATGAAGTGCGGGATATAGCACCAGAAATACTGATACTCATCATGCAGCCGGATGGCGGGGCCAAGGCTCTCGCTCTGGATATCCATCCAGATTTTGCCGATCTGGTCGGGGGACAGCTCCTCCTGCCGGCGGAGATCATGCACCCGCCGCTCGAACTCATAGAAAGCGATCTGGCGCACGACCGTGTTCAGCATATCCTCGACCTTGCCGGCGAGCATGATGCGGCGCTTTTCCGGGTCGCTCTCCCGATCCAGCATGGCGCGGAAGGTAAGCTGTTCGCCAAACACGCTCGCGGTCTCGGCCAAGGTCAGCGGCGTGTTGGAGAGCAGCCCGCCTTGCGGCGCCGCAAGAAGCTGATGCACGCCATGGCCGAGTTCATGGGCGAGCGTCATCACATCACGGATATTGCCCTGATAATTCAGGAGCAGATAGGGGTGCACATCGGTCACCGTCGGATGCGCGAAGGCGCCCGGTGACTTGCCGGGGCGGACGGCGGCATCGATCCACGGCTTTTCAAAAAACTGCCGGCCCAGCTCGGAAAGCTCGGGCGAGAAGCGGCCATAGGCATCGAGCACGATGTCACGTGCCTCCTCCCACGGGATCAGGCGGTCATCGGCATCGGGAAGCGGCGCGTTGCGATCCCAGTAGTCGAGCTTCTCCTGCCCCATCCATTTGGCTTTGAGCGCATAGTAACGGTGCGAGAGCGAGGGATACGCGTCCTGCACCGCCTTGGCGAGGGCATCGACCACTTCGGGCTCGACCTGATTGGAGAGATGGCGCATGGCGGCGGGCTCGCTGGCGCCGCGCCATTCGTCCTCGATCGCCTTGTCTTTCGCAAGCGTGTTCGTGATCAGCGAGAAGAGCCGGACATTTTCACCAAATACCTGGCCGAGGCTTTTCGCCGCTTTCTTGCGGATCTCGCCATTCGGATTGGAGAGCAGATGCAGCACCTGCTGCGAGGCCATCTTCTCGCCGTCAACATCGAATTCCAGCCCGGCGATGGTCTCATCGAACAGCCGCACCCACGCGCTCCGCCCGGCGATGTCCTTCTCATGCAGCAGCTTCTCGACCTCATCGGAAAGCTGATAGGGCTTCAGCGCCCGCACGTTCTTCAGCCACGGCTCATATTTCCTGAGGCTGGTGCCGGCATACATCTCCTGCAGCCGATCCTCCTCGATGCGGTTCAGCTCAAGCGTGAAGAAGAGAAGATCGGTGCCGACCGCGCTGATCTTCTCCTGCATGCTCTGGAAGAATTTGCCAATCTCGGGGTCCGCCATATTGCCCGCATAGACGAGATAGGCATAGGACATGATGCGCCCCTCGATCTCGCCGATCTCCTCATATTTCGAAATGGCGAGATAGAGCCCCTGCCCGTCCAGCTCCACAAGCCGGCCCTTGTACTGCGCCGCGAAGGCCTTCGCATCCTCCGCCACGCGCGCGAGATCCTCCTGCAGTTCCGGCGAGGTGCGCGAGGGGTAGAGATCGCTGAGGTCCCATTCGGGGAGATCGGCAAGGGCGGCTTTAGTCATGAAATCAACTCCGACAGAAGGATGCTATTTTTCTTTCTTCTTCATTTAGGCATCATTCCCTAACTGACAAGGAAATTGGCGTTGGCGACCGCGATGGGCTTCGCCCGATCGCCCTGCCATGCCTCGATCCGCATATTGGCGACGCGCCGCCCGGGCTTGGTGACGATCGCCTCGGCATAGGTCTCGATCGGCTTGCCGGAGCGCAAGTATTCGATGGTGATATTGATGATTTTCGGCAGCCGCGTCACCTCCTGCGTCGCCATCAGATGGACAAGCGCGGTGCTTTCCAGAAACGCGCCGACAACGCCGCCATGCAGCGCCGGCAGCATCGGGTTGCCGATGAATTTCCCGTCCTCCGGCAGGATGCAGGTAAGGCCGTCCTCCCGCTCCTCCATCCGCAGCCCGAGGAAGTTGAAATAGGGAATGAATTCAAAGACATGCTGCCAGTCATGCGTCTGCTTGGCAGCCAAGATCTTGCTGAGGAAGGTTTCCGGTGTTGTCTCGCTCATTGCGTCACCCCCAGTCTCTCGCCAAGCGACGGGGTGTCCGTCGATTTCAGCATGAAAGTTGCAACCGCATTGGCGATCGGGTCATGCCGGTCGCTGTGATAGGCAATGGCGCGCACGAAGGCGATCTGCCGCGTCGTCTTGTAGCAGACCGCGCGGGTGTAGACATCCTCGCCCGGCGTCGCCGGCTTCAGGTAATCGATGCGCAGGTCCAGCGTCGCGATGGGGAGATATTTTTCGAGCCGCGCGTAAATGCTCATGCCCATGGTCGAATCGATCAGTGTCGTGATGATGCCGCCATGCAGCACGCCGTTGACCGGATTGCCGGCAAAGCGCTTCTGATAGGGCAGATAGAAGGTCACCCCGTCGGGGCTCATTTCCGCAACCTTGATACCGATCTCCGCCGAATGGGGAATCCCCTTGTCGATGATCGTCTGTATCTGGTTGATATCAAATATGTCCGTCATAAACTCCTAACCTTTGATGTAGGAACGATACCAGTTCACGAACTTCGGCAGGCCGTCCGCAAGGCGCGTCGACGGCTCGAACCCGATGTCGCGGCGGATCGCCTTGATGTCGGCAAATGTCGCGCGGATATCGCCCGGCTGCATCGGCAGGAGGCGCCGCTCCGCCGTGACGCCGAGCGTCTTTTCGATAATCGCCACCAGATCGAGAAGTTTCTCGGCCCGGTTGTTGCCGATGTTATAGACCCGATGCGCCGCCGCTTCACCCTTTTTCTCGGGCGGCGAGGCGAGCACCGCAAGAACGCCTTTCACGACGTCATCGATATAGGTGAAATCGCGCTGCATGTCACCGTGATTATAAATCTCCAGCGCCTCGCGGCGGAGAATTTTCTCGGTGAAGCGCCAGTAGGCCATGTCCGGCCGCCCCCACGGCCCGTACACGGTGAAAAACCGAAGGCCCGTCATCGGGATATCGTAAAGATGCGAATAGGAATAGGCCATCAGCTCGTTGGCCTTCTTGGTCGCCGCATAGAGCGAAACCGGGCTGTCGGTCATCGAGGCGACGGAATAAGGAAGCTGGCTGTTGGCGCCGTATACGGAGGACGAGCTCGCATAGACGAGATGCTTCAAATTCGCCATCTGCCGCGCCGCCTCGAGGATGCAGAGAAAGCCCGTGATATTCGCGTGCGTGTAGTCGAACGGCCGGTTGAGGCTGTGCCGCACCCCGGCCTGCGCCGCCAGATGGACGATCAGGCTGATCTGCGGATGCCCGCCGAGCGCGGCAAAGAGCGCCGGTCGGTCCGCGATATCGCAGTTGTAGAAAGTGAAATTCTTGTACAAAAGAAGCCGCGCCAGCCGCGCCTCCTTCAAGGTCACATCATAATAGGGATTGAGGTTATCCACCCCCACCACGCGGCGGCCGTCCGCCAGCAGCGCTTCGGCGACATGCATCCCGATGAAACCCGCCGCCCCTGTCACCAGAATGGTCATCACATGCCTCTTTTAAATGAACCTGTTAGCGCGTTTCCCTTAAATCCCCCCACATCCTTTAAATGTCAAAGGGAAATCGGGCAATTGTGTGACCTAACTTTTTATATGTCAGTATTATTGACCTATTTTGCATTTCATGATATTTTTCTTATATTATCACCAGAGCGTCTTTTCCAATGGGGGAGCGGAGATAATGATGCTGAGCAATATAACACTCGAGGACAAATATACACTGGCGGAAGGGCGCGTTTATCTGACCGGCATCCAGGCGCTGGTCCGTCTGCCGCTGATGCAGAAAGCGCGCGATGTGGAGGCCGGGCTGAATACCGCGGGCTTTATCTCGGGCTATCGCGGCTCGCCGCTTGCGGGCTATGATCAGGCGCTCTGGAAGGCATCTAAAATCCTCAAAGCGCATGACATCCATTTCGAGCCGGGGATCAATGAGGATCTTGCCGCAACGGCGGTTTGGGGCAGCCAGCAGCTCAATCTGTTCCACGGCGCGCGCTATGACGGCGTGTTCGGCCTGTGGTACGGCAAGGGCCCCGGCGTCGACCGGACGGGCGATGTGTTCCGCCATGCCAACAGCGCCGGCACCTCGCGCTACGGCGGCGTGCTGGCGCTTGCCGGCGATGATCACGGTATCGTCTCCTCCACCGTCGCGCATCAGAGCGAGCATGCCTTCGCCGGCTGGATGATGCCCGTGCTGCATCCGGCCAATGTGCAGGAAATTCTCGACTATGGCCTGCTCGGCTTTGAGATGTCGCGCTTCTCCGGCCTCTGGATCGGCTTCAAATGCATCTCCGAAACGGTCGAGAGTAGCGCCTCCGTCTATGTCTCGCCCGATCGCGGCCGCTTTGTCCGGCCCAATATCGACCTGCCCGAAGGCGGCCTCAATATCCAGCCGCATGATAACCGCTTCGATCAGGAAGTGCGCCTCAACCAGCATAAAATATACGCCGCCCGCGCCTTTGCGCGCGCCAACAACATCGATCATATCACCATGGACAGCCCGCGCCGCCGGCTTGGCATCGTCACCGTCGGCAAGGCCTATTACGATGTGCGCCAGGCGCTTCGCGATCTCGGCATCACCGACGATCTCGCCGCCGATATCGGCCTGACGGTCTACAAGGTCGGCATGCCCTGGCCGCTGGAACCGGACGGCATTCGCCAGTTCGCCGAGGGGCTTGAGGAAGTGCTGGTGATCGAGGAGAAGCGCGCCATCGTCGAAAACCAGATGAAGGAGCAGCTTTACAACTGGGATACCCGCGTCCGCCCGCGCATCCTCGGCAAGTTCGATGATGAACGCAATCCGCTGCAACCCTCGACCGGCGAGATGACGCCGGCGCTGGTCGCCCGGCTGATCGCGGCGCGCATCCGGCGCTTTTACACATCCGAATCCATCGAGCATCGCCTCGCCTTTCTCGATCGCAAGGAGAAGCAGCTCGGCGCGCGGCCGGCAAAGCTCGTTCGCACCCCCTTCTACTGCTCCGGCTGCCCGCATAACACCTCGACCAAAGTGCCCGAAGGGAGCCGCGCGGTGGCCGGCATCGGCTGTCACTTCATGGTCACCTGGATGAACCGCAACACCGATACCTATACCCAGATGGGCGGCGAAGGCGTACCGTGGGTCGGGCAGATGCATTTCACCGATGAGCAGCATATCTTCGCCAATCTCGGCGACGGGACCTATCATCATTCCGGCATTCTCGCGATCCGTCAGGCGGTCGCGGCGAAGGCCAATATCACTTATAAAATCCTCTATAACGATGCCGTGGCGATGACCGGCGGCCAGTCGCTCGGCGATCAGCTGAGCCCCTGGCAGATCGCCCGCCAGCTCGAAGGCGAGGGCGTCGCCGAGATCCGCGTGGTGACCGACGAGCCGGACAAATACCCGGCAGGCACCCCGTGGCCCGGCGGCACGACGATCCATCACCGCGACGATCTCGACAAGATCCAGCGCGAGCTGCGGAAAAAGAAAGGCGTCACGATCCTGATCTATGACCAGACCTGCGCCGCCGAAAAGCGCCGCCGGCGCAAGCGCGGCACGTTTCCGGATCCCGCCAAACGCGTTATCATCAACGATCTCGTCTGCGAGGGCTGCGGCGATTGTTCGGTGAAATCGAACTGCCTGTCCGTCGAGCCGCTCGAGACCGAGTTCGGCCGCAAGCGGACCATCAACCAGTCGACCTGCAACAAGGATTATTCCTGCGTCAACGGCTTCTGCCCGAGCTTTGTCACCATCGAGGGCGGGGATCTTCGCAAGGCCGCGCCGCATGCCTCGGAAAATCCGGCAGACGGGCTGCCCTCGCCCGTCTCGAAAACGCTGAAAGGCCCGTACCGCATCCTGATTACCGGGATCGGCGGCACCGGCGTCATCACCATCGGCGCCATTGTCGGCATGGCCGCGCATCTGGAGGGCAAGGGCATTTCGGTGCTCGACCAGACGGGGCTTGCCCAGAAGGGCGGCGCGGTGACGAGCCATGTGCATATCGCGCCAAAGCCGGAAGATATCAACGCCGTCCGCATCCCGGCCGGGCGCGCCGATCTGCTGATCGGCTGCGATATGGTCGTCTCCGGCTCGTATGACAGCCTCGCCAAGTTCGATGTCGGCGTCGCCCATGCGGTGATCAACGCGCATCCCTCACCGACCATGGATTTCACGCTCGATCCCGATGCGCCCTTCCCGGTGCGCGAGACGCTCGATCATATCCGCGAGGCGGTCGGCGCCGATGCCTGTGACCTGATCGAGGCGAGCGAGATCGCAACGACCCTGATGGGCGATTCCATCGCAACCAACCTCTTCATGCTCGGGTTCGCCTATCAGAGAGGATTTATCCCGTTGAGCGAAGAGGCGCTGCTGCGCGCGGTCGAGCTGAACGGCGTTGCGGTTCCCTTCAACAAGAAGTCCTTCGCCTGGGGCCGCGTGATGGCGCATGATCCCGAGCGGGTGATGGCGGAGGTGGCGGCGCTGAAAGGCCCCGATCTGATCCTCGCGCCGAGCGATGATCTCGACGAGATGATCACCCGGCGGAGCGCATTCCTGAAGGGATATCAGAACGCCCGGCTCGCCCGCCGCTTCGAAACGCTTGTCGCCCGTGTCCGCGCCCGCGAGAGCGAGGTGAAACGGGGCGCAACGTCGCTGACTGAAGCGGTGGTTCGGAGCTATTTCAAGCTGCTTGCCTACAAGGATGAATATGAGGTGGCGCGGCTCTATACCGGCACCCGCTTCCTTGAGCGCGTCGAGCATATGATGGAGGGCGACTATCGCCTCAAATTCCATCTTGCGCCGCCGCTTTTCGCTAAGAAGGATCCGGAGACGGGCGAGCTCAGGAAGAAGGAATACGGGCCGCATATGTTGACGGCATTCCGCCTTCTTGCCAAGTTCAAGAGCCTCAGGGGGACGCCGTTCGACATCTTCGGCTATCAGGCGGAGCGCAAAACCGAGCGCGCGCTGATCAGCGAATATGAAGAGATCGTCGAGACCCTGCTCGGCGGACTGAGCCGCGATAATCACGCCGCGGCGGTCGCCGTCGCCGAACTGCCGCTCGCGATCCGCGGCTATGGCCATATCAAGGACCGCGCAATCCGCGTCTATCGCGGTGAGCTCGAGAGTCTTATGACAACATTCAAAAGCCCGGAACCGCAGAAGCAGGCCGCGGAATGACAGAAATCGAGGGGGGAAAGACATGCTGGAGATCCGACCGAACTGCGAGACCTGCGATCGCGACCTGCCGAACGACGCGGCGGCCTATATCTGCACATTTGAGTGCACCTTCTGCCGGCCGTGCGCAGAGCGGGTGCATAAGCGCACCTGCCCCAACTGCGGCGGCAACCTGACGGAGCGGCCGGTACGTCCCGCGGCGCTGCTCGAAAAATACCCGCCGAGCACGACGCGCGTCCTTGCCAAAAAGGCTTAAGGCGGGAAGCGCAGCCAGAGATCGCGCGGCTCCCCGATGGAGAGGGAGGAGAGCGACGCGCCCCGCTCGGCCCGCCTCGGGCCTGCCTCGCGCGGGGTCTCGGTGCGTGGTGAGGCTGCCCTCGCCCCTGCGCCGTTCGCACCGTGAGCTGACGGGCCATCCTCCGGCGGCGTTGTTTTTGCAGTGAAAAGCGGCTCCAGCCCGAGGGAGAGCGCGCGCAGGAGATGCGCCGCCTCCATATTGAGGGCGATTTTCTCCTCCGAGCCGACGGCTGCCGCCTCATGCCGGCGCGCGGCGATATCGAGCAGCCGCCGCGCCTCGCCGGGCGTCATCAGCCCGCGAAGGACGAGGTGCTGCAAGATCAGCTCCGCAAGGGTCAGCCCTGCGAAACCCGCCGCATCGGTGGAGAAATTCTGCATATCCTGTCGCCGGAAAAGCCACCTGCCGGTTTATTGTCTTTCACTTCTGCACTTAATTATTGCAGGTTTGGAATACAAGAGCCCATGATGACTTTACAACCGATGCGCGGCGCGAGGGGACAAAAAAGGCGATCCGCGGATCACGGATCGCCTGATCCTGGCCAGGCGCGAAAAGATCAGAACGCGGCCTGATCGGAGTCGTCGTCGGCGCTCTCACCCGGCCCCTCGATCATGCCGAGCGCCTGCTTGTAGAGATCGATCATATATTCCTGTTCCTGCACATCGGCCTTGTCCATCTTGCGAAGGCGCAGCACGGCGCGCATCGCCTTGACGTCAAACCCGGTGCCTTTGGCCTCGGCGAAGATTTCCTTGATATCGTCGGAAATCCCCTTCTTTTCCTCTTCCAGACGCTCAATTCGCTCGATATAGGACCGCAGATGCTCTGCTGCGACTCCACCGACATCAGCCATAGTCTCATCTCTCCATGTTACGCAAATTTTCGGCCGGCGCGATGTCCGGCGCGCGCCTTTTTACCCTGTCCGCGGGTTCAAGTACAGAACCGGCGGGATTTTTTTTAAGCGCCGGCCTCAGCCATGTTCCGCCTGCGATTTTGCGAACGCCGCCTGCTGCTCAGGGCTCGCGTCCTTCTGATATTTCGCTTTCCATTCCTCGAACGGCATGCCGTAGACGATCTCGCGCGCCTTGAGCTTGTCCATCTCCTGCCCGCGCTCCGCCGCCGCATCGCGGTACCAGTCGGCAAGACAGTTGCGGCAGAAGCCGGCCAAAATCATCAGGTCGATATTCTGCACATCGGTGCGGGCGCGCAAATGATCGCGAAGGCGGCGGTAGACGGCCGCTTCCATTTCCAGCGTTTGTTGGTCCATTGTCATCTCCCGGGCCGAAGGCCCATCTCCATAAGTCCATTTTACTAGACTATACCCGACAGCGTTTCCTGCAAGACCTGATCGACAACTTTGACAAGCGCCGCCTCCTCCCCCACGCCGTCCGCGATGGCTTGCCGGTAGAGCACAAGCTGGCGGTCGGCGGAGGTGCCGCGACGGACAATCTCGCGCGTGTGGGCAACCTCCTGCTCGCATTGCAGCGCGGCGGCATCCTCGGCCGTGATTGCGATTATCTCCTCGATCAGCGCGCCCATCGGCACGGGTGCCGGAATGCCGAAATCGATGAGCTTGCCCTCGACCCCGAAACGCTGCGCGATCCAGCGGTTCTCGGCAACCAGCGTCTGCGGATAGACGCGCCAGCGCTGGTTGCTGCGGCGCAGGCGATAGAGCATGCGAAGGATGCAGCTATAGAGCGCGGCAATCGCGATCGCATCCTCCATCAGCGGGCAGACATCGGCGAGCCGCATCTCGAGCGTCGGGAATTTCGCGCTGGGGCGCATGTCCCACCAGAGTTTCGACGCGTCCTCGAACGCGCCCGCCTCAACCAGCGTCTCGACAAAGCGGGTGTATTCGCCAAAGCTCTCGAAGCGGTCGGGAACGCCCGTGCGCGGCAGCCCGTCGAAGACCGAGACGCGGTAGGATTTGAGGCCGCTCACCTTGCCGCGCCAGAAGGGCGAGGAGGTGCTGAGGGCGAGAAGATGCGGCAGGAAATAGCTCGCCTGGTTCATCAGGTCGATGCGAAGCTCCGGATCCTCGATGGCGCAATGCACATGCATGCCGCAGATCATCAGCCGGCGCACCGTTGTCTGCAGATCACGGGCGATAACGTCATAGCGCTCTTTCGGTGTGGTTTTAAGCTGCTGCCAGTCGGCGAAGGGATGGACGGAGGCGGCCATCAGGCCAAGGCCATATTTCTTCGCAACCTCCGCCACTGTGCCGCGAAGCTCCGTGAGCGCCGTCCGCGCCTCCGTCACATTGCGGCAGATGCAGGTGCCGACCTCGATCTGCGAGCGGAGAAATTCCGGCGTGACAACATGGCCCGGCAGCCGTGCCTCGCATTCGCTCAAAATCTCCTCGGGCGGCTCAATCGCAAGTTCGCGGGTTTTGAGATCGACGAGCAGATATTCCTCCTCGATCCCGATGGTGAATGTCGGCTCGCGAATGCTCATCCCTCACCCCTCCCCGTTTCGGGCGATATTAGCCGGCCTCGACCCCGACCAGCGGCAGCCGGTGCAGCGCATCCGCCATGATCGCGGCCCAGCGCTCCGCCCCCTGATGGGTGTCGATCAGATCCTGGCGAATCTCGATGGCGACATGCGGCAGGCCGCGCTTCGTGCCATGCTCATTCATCGTATAGCCGAGCGGCTCGCGCGCCGAATAGGGCTCGTTATCGCCGACGACAAGGGTGCGGTTCTCGCGAAGGATCTCCAGAAGCGGCGCGGCAAGGCGCGCATCCTCATCCCAGAGCACGCCGACATGCCAGGGCCGTTCAAAGTCGTTCATGACGGGCGTGAAGCTGTGCATGGAGAAAAGCACGGGCGTTGTCCCCGCTGCTTCCTTTTCCTCGATCAGCTTGAGAAGCGCGCTGTGATAGGGATAAAACCAGCTCGCAAGGCGCCGCTCGCGCTCAGGCACGCTGATATCCCGGTTTGCCGGGATCACCACCCCGTCACTCACCTCCGGCATGCAGGAGGCGGTCTCCGGATAGCGGTTGGCATCGACGAGAAGCCGCGAGAAGCCCGCGAAAATCGCGGTTACCCCGAGCCTTTCGGCAAGCCGCCGCGTCACATCCTCGATGCCGATATCCCACGCGATATGACGATGGAGAACGGACGGATCCTCGACACCGAGATTGTCATATTCAGGCGGGATATAGCGGCTCGCATGATCGACAGTCAGGATCAGCGGCGATGTGCTTGCGGCATTCAGGATGTAAAACGGTGGTGCGGCAGGATCAGACATGGACATATCACAAAATTATAACGGCTGCGTCATACTAGCCTAATCGGGACGGTGCGTACAATGGCCGGAATGGCGGCCGGGGGTGTCGGCCGGGCGGGCGGCGGCATGTTGCCGGGAGGCCTTCAGCGGCGGCGCATTTTTTACCCGTGCAGCAGAAAATCCCTGCAATATTTCAAAGGACTGTTATAACTAGTGCAGTGCAACACGGGATGCAGCCCACGCTTTGAATCGGATTGAACAGGATGCGACGACTTCGAAAGACCAAGATCATAGCCACCCTCGGTCCCGCAAGTTCGGACCCGGAACGGATCGAGGCGCTCTATCACGCGGGCGCCGACGTGTTTCGCCTCAATTTCAGCCACGGCGATCATGCCGATCACGCCGCGCGCTATCACATCATTCGCGAGCTTGAGGAGAAAACCGGCCGCCCCATCGCCATTCTCGCCGATCTGCAGGGGCCGAAAATTCGTCTCGGCAGCTTCAAAGGCGGGGCGGCGATCCTGACGCAAGGCGCCTCCCTGCGTCTTGATCTTGACGAGACGCCGGGCGATGAGACGCGCGTCTCCCTGCCCCATCCGCCGGTTCTCGAAAGTCTGGAGCCCGGCAGCGTGCTGCTGCTCGATGACGGCAAGCTGAAGGTCGTCGTGACCAGGATCGGCGAGGGCTACGCCGATTGCAAGGTCGAGGTCGGCGGGCCGATTTCCGATCGCAAGGGGGTCAGTATCCCGAACGCGCTGATCCGCATGAGCCCGCTCACCGACAAGGACCGGCGTGATCTCGATTTCGCGCTCGAGCTCGGGGTGGACTGGATCGCCCTCTCCTTCGTGCAGCGGGCCGAGGATGTGGCGGAGATCAAGCGGCTCATCGCCGGGCGCGCCGCCGTGATGGCGAAGATCGAAAAGCCCGCAGCGGTCGAGAATATCGACGAGATTATCGAATTTTCCGATGCCATCATGGTGGCGCGCGGCGATCTCGGCGTCGAGGTGCCGGTGCAGGAGGTGCCCTCCATCCAGAAGCATATCATCGCCCGCGCCCGCGAGGCGGGGAAGCCCGTCGTCGTCGCGACGCAGATGCTGGAGAGCATGATCAATTCCCCCGTCCCCACGCGGGCCGAGGTGACCGACGTTGCGAACGCCATCTATGACGGGACGGATACCGTCATGCTGTCGGCCGAAAGTGCGGCGGGGAGTTATCCGCTCGAGGCCGTCGCGATGATGAATTCCATCGCCGAGGTGACGGAGAAAGACCCGCTCTATCGGACGATTATCGACGCCAAGCACGGCCATCTGGAAGCAACCACCGCCGATGCCCTGAGCGCCGCCGCCGTGCAGGTCGCCAAGACCATCAGCGCCGCGGCGATCGTCACCTACACGACGTCGGGCTCGACCGCGCTTCGCGCCGCGCGCGAACGGGGCAAGGTCTCTATCCTCGTGCTGACGCCCAATCTTAAAACCGCGCGCATGCTGGCGCTTGTCTGGGGGCTGCACTGTGTCTATACGGCGGATGCCAAGAATTTCGCGGATATGGTCGACAAGGCCTGCAAGCTCGCCTTTGCGGAAGGCTTTGCGAAGCGGAGCGAGCGGGTAGTGATCATGGCCGGCGTTCCCTTCGGGACGCCCGGATCAACCAACATCCTCCGCATCGCCTGGGTCGGGGAGCAGTAGCTAGATCCGCTTCTTGTTGCGCTCCAAAATAAGCTGGTCGACGCGCGCTTTCACCCCCTGCATATGCGGATGCAGCGCGAGCGCCTTTTCATAGGCCGAGAGCGCGCCCGCTTCCCGCTCCCTCAGCTCGAAAATGCGGCCAAGCCCCGAAAGCGCCCCGAAATGCCGCGGCTCAAGTTCCAGGACGCGCGCGATATCCTCCATGGAACTGTCATATTCGCCGATGAAAAAGAGCAGCGTCGCCCGCTTGTTCCAGCCCTCGGAATAGCCGGGGTCGATCCGGACCACCGTGCTGAACAGCGTGAGCGCGCGGGCGAGGTCGCCATGCTCCATATAGCTCATCCCCTGCACCATGAGGAAATCCACCGTGTCGCTGCCCGATGTCAGCCAGATCCGCCAGATCTCCTGCTCGAGCAGTTTCGCTTCCTCCGCGCTTTCCGCCTTCGCGAGTTGGCTGAACAGTTCATCAAGTCTGGGATCATCCTGACGCGCATGGGCCGCGCTCCCCGCGAGCAGGAAGCCGGTCAGAAGGAGAATGGCGAGAATGCCGCGTATCATGCGATCAATATAGCGCGGATACCGCGCATTGGTAAGCGCTCCGGCGACACAAAATTGTGAGGCTCAGACGCCCTCCCGCCCCCCGAGCGCCGGCGGCCGCGGCCCACCGCTCGCCCAGTCGAGAAGCTCCACCGTATGGACGACGGGAAGCTCGAGGCCGGAGGCAATCTGCACAATGCAGCCGACATTGCCAGCCGCCACCACATCGGGGGAGGTTTTCAGGATATTGGCAACTTTCCGCGCCTTCAGCCGTCCCGAGAGCTCGGGCTGCAACAGGTTATACGTCCCGGCCGAGCCGCAGCAGATATGCCCCTCCGGAATGTCGGCGACGCGGAAACCTGCCTTCCGGAGCAGCGCCTTCGGCGCATCGACAATCTTCTGGCCATGCTGCAACGAGCAGGCGGAATGATAGGCGACGCTGAGATGCGCCGCCTCACCCGTTACCTGAAGATCAATACGCTCCAGAAATTCCGTTATATCACAGGCGATTGTGGCGACTTTCTTAGCCTCCTCGCGAAGGGAGAGATCGGCATCATGGGCGAACAGATTGCCGTAATCCTTGACCGTCGTGCCGCAGCCGGAGGTGTTGATGAGGACGGCATCCAGCCCCTCGCCCGCCATCTCGCGCGCGAAGACACGGATGTTGTGCGCCGCGAAGGCGCGGCCCGAGGCCTCCTTCCCCATATGCAGCGTCATCGCGCCGCAACAGCCCGCATCCTGCGGCACGATCACCTCGACACCGTGGCGGGTCAGGAGGCGGATGGTCGCGTCATTGATCTCGGGCGAGAGGACTTTCTGGGCGCAGCCGGCGAGCAGTGCGACGCGGGCCCGCCGCGCGCCCTTCGCCTCATGCAGCCGCCGGGCGGTGAGCTCGGACGCGGGCGGAAGGCTCGCGGGCGCCATTTCCAGCATCGCGCGCGGGCGGCCCGTCAGAAAGGATTTGAGCGGCTGCATGTAGCGCGCTGCACGAAGCGCAACGCGAAAAAGCTTTGGCCGCGGCAGCAGTAGCGCAAGCAGCGCACGAAGCCCGCGATCAAAAAGCGGGCGATTATAGGTCTCCTCCACATAGGCGCGGCCATGCTCCAGAAGATGCATGTAATCAACGCCCGAGGGGCAGGTCGTCATGCAGGAGAGGCAGCCAAGGCAGCGATCGAGATGCGTCACGGTCGAAGCCGGAGCCGGCGCACCGCTCTCCAGCATCTGCTGCATCAGATAGATACGCCCGCGCGGGCTGTCGCGTTCATCGCCAAGCTCGAGGTAGGTCGGGCAGGTCGCGGTGCAAAAGCCGCAATGGACGCATTTTCGCAAAATGTCGTTGGAGCAGGCGAAATCCGGATCGGCGAGTTGTGCAAGCGTGAATTCTGTTTTCATATCAGCCCCTTGCCTCGCCTTCTTCACCCGCTGTCATGCGCCCCGGATTGAGGATATGATGCGGATCGAAGGCGTCCTTGATGCGCGCGTTGATCTTCTGAATAGCAGCGCTTTGCGGCTGGAAGGGCGAGATACTGAGGCGGAGCGCGTCGCTCCCCCGGATCAGCGTCGCATGGCCGCCTGCCCCGACGCTCCGGCGCACCACACCCTCGCCGCCGTCGCTCACGCTCTCCGGCACCTCAATCCAGACAAGGCCGCCGCCCCAGTCGAGGAAATAACGCGCGCCCGGAATTTCCGCGAGGAGTGCGGCGGCGACCGTCGCTGCATTTGCCGGCGGGATCGAGAGACGCCAGAGCGGCTGTTCGGGGCCGGCAAACGGCGCCGCTGCGCCAAGGGAAGCCCAGAGCGAGTTGGAGGCGTCAGTCTCAAGAACCGTGATATCACCGCTCCCCTTCAGCTCGTCCTGAAGCGCGCGGAGGCGAAAATCGGCGGAGGCCGCGACACCCTCAATTTTTAGGGCGACAAAGGCGCGGTCAATGCCTTCCGTTTTTCCCGTCAGCGCCGCCGCGATATCCGCCGGGACATAGGCCGCCGCCGCGACATCATGCCGGGAGGACAGCCCGCTATTCATCAGCCGCGGCGCGTCGTGAAGCGCGACGCCGATAAGGATAAGCGTCCGCACCACCTCCGGCGCGGGCAGCACCTTGAAGGTGAAATCACTTGCGACAACGAGCGTGCCATAGCTTCCCGCAACGAGTTTACAAAGATCATAGCCGGTGACATTCTTCATCACGCGGCTGCCGGTCTGGAAAGGCGTTCCGCGGCCGGTGTAGCCGCTAACCCCGAGCAGATGATCGCGGGCGCTCCCCGCCTTGATGCGCGCGCTGCCGGAGAGGTTGCTGCTGAAAGCGCCGCCGATGCTGCCGCTGTCTGGCGAAAACCCGAAAAGCGGCCCGTAGTCCGGCGGATCGAAGGCGAGCCGCTGGGCGTTCCTGGCGAGCTCCGTCCGGATCAGCGCAAGGCTAGTGCCCGCAAGGGCGCGCATCACCAGCTCCCCCGGCTCATAGAGCGTAATGCCGGAATAGCCGCCAAGATCGAGCACCGCCTCGCTCATTATCGGGCGGCCGATGCCGGATTTGCTGCCCGCGCCCCTAATGGCGAGCGGGTGCCGCCCGACCAGCGCCCAATCAAGCATGGCGGCAATTTCATTCGTGTCCTTGATGCGGGAGATGCGCATGGCGGCGTCAGAACCTCGGGATATCCGGGAAGGGCAGCGCGCCCTTGTGCACATGCATTTTGCCAAGCTCGGCGCAGGCGTGGAGCACCGGAAAGACCTTGCCGGGATTGAGCCGCCCGTCGGGGTCAAACGCGCATTTGACGCGCTGCTGCTGCTTCAGATCCTCCTCCGTGAACATCTCGCCCATCAGGTCGCGCTTCTCAACGCCAACGCCATGCTCTCCCGTCAGCACGCCGCCGACCTCGACACAGAGCTTTAAAATATCCGCGCCGAACGCCTCGCATTTTTCAAGCTCGCCCGGGACGTTGGCATCAAAGAGGATAAGTGGATGGAGATTGCCATCGCCAGCGTGAAAGACATTGGCGACGCGTAGGCCGTAATGCTCCGACATCTCGCTCATGCGCGCCAGCACCTCGGGAAGCGCCCCCCGCGGGATCGTGCCATCCATGCACATGTAATCGGGCGAAATCCGTCCGACCGCGGGGAAAGCCGCCTTCCGGCCGGCCCAGAAGCGAAGCCGCTCCTCTTCCGATGCGCTCGTCTTGATAACTGTGGCGCCACAAGCGCGCGCGATGCGGCCAATCTCCTTCTGGCAATGCTCGATATCGACAAGCGGGCCGTCGAGCTCGACGATCAGGAGCGCCTCGACATCGAGCGGATAGCCGGCGTGGCAGAATTCCTCCGCCGCGTGGATTGCCGGGCGGTCCATCATCTCCATGCCCGCCGGGATGATACCGGCGCTGATGATCCTGCCGACGCACTCCCCTGCCTGCTCGTTCGAGGGAAAGCCTATCAGCTGCGCGGAGATATGCTCGGGGCTTTTCAGGATGCGCACGGTCACTTCCGTGATGACGCCAAGCAGCCCCTCCGAGCCCGTGACGAGGCCGAGGAGGTCATAGCCTTCCGCATCGAGATGCTTGCCGCCGAGGCGGATGATCTCGCCGTCGATGGTCACCATCTCAAGCCCCAGCAGGTTATGGGTGGTGAGGCCGTATTTCAGGCAGTGCACGCCGCCCGAATTTTCCGCGACATTGCCGCCGATGCTGCAGGCGATCTGGCTGGAGGGATCGGGCGCGTAGTAGAAGCCTTGCGCCTTCACCGCCTCGGTGAGCGCAAGGTTGGTGACGCCGGGCTCTGCGACGATGCAGCGGTTGTCATAGTCGATTTCGAGGATGCGGTTGAACTTCCCAAGGCCGAGCAGCACGCCGTCAGCGAGCGGCAGCGCGCCGCCCGAAAGCGAGGTCCCGGCGCCGCGCGGCACCACATTGACGCCCTCGGCCTTACAGAATTTGAGGATTGCCGCGACCTCCGCGACCGTTGCGGGGAGCACCGCGACCATGGGAAGCTGGCGATAGGCGCTGAGGCCGTCGCATTCAAAGGCGCGGAGCGACGCGGCATCATCGATGACCGCCTCGGGATCGGCGACGAGGCGCTTCAGCCCCGCGACCAGTTCTCCCCGGCGGGCCAGCACATCGCCGTTCGGCTTCGGCATCCGCATTGCGACTTATCCCCCATTGATGAAGGTTATCCTTCCCTCTGACATAGGTCGGATGCGCGCCGCAATGCAAACAAAAAAACCGTCAATGCCGGAGCATTGCGGTTTTTTCACCGTGCGGAAATTGACTGCCGGAAACCCGGCAGCAGAAATCAGCCCTGACGCGCCTTGAAGCGGCGGTTGGTTTTATTGATGACGTAAACCCGGCCTTTGCGGCGCACGACGCGGCAATCGCGATGACGCTTCTTGGCGGACTTGAGCGAGTTCAAGACTTTCATAATACATATCCTGACAGCTTTAGTGAATTCGAGGCCGGACCATACTGACCCGATTGCCTGCTGTCAATGGGAATAGGACGAATTTACGCGGGAAATTTGCAACAAATTCCGCCGGCGGGCGGGCATCGATGCGCCCTCGCGCGCGCCTCAGGTAATTTCGACGGGCTTGCGCGCATAGATGCGAAAGACGCGCAGCACCCCCGCGTCCATCAGCCGCGTGCGGCGCAGCCACATTTCCCCTTCTTTCAGGATCCATTCATGCAGATGGCCGCTTTTCTCGCCGTTGCCGGTGCGCTTGGCGTAATCGGCAAAGGCGCGCAGCACATTGGCCTTGTAGACGGGGGTGATATTCTCGGCAATGCTGACATCGAAGCCCGCGAGGGTCAGGAGCTTGCGCGTCTCCTGCACATCGATGAGATGCGGAAAGACCGGCTCGGCCGCCTGCCATTCCTTGAGCGCCGCCGTGTCCGCCACCGCGCCTTCCAGCATGTAATCGGACATCATAAACTGGCCGGACGGGCGCAGCATGTCGTGGATTGAGCGAAACACCGCCTGCTTATGCTCCACCTGGAAGAGCGCCTCGGAGGCATAGACGATATCGGCGGAGCGGGGTTTTGGCGTAAATTTCTCGAAATCGCAGGGCAGGAAATTGACGCGACGCGCCTTGCCGGCCATTTTCGTCATCTCCGCCGCCGCCGCCATCAGCACCTCGTCCGGCTCATAGCCCGTGACATAGGCGTCATATTCATCGGCGACCCAGCGGGCAAAGCCGCCAAGCCCGGCGCCGAGTTCGGCGACGCTCAGCTTCTTGTTGATGCCGAGCGGCTTGGTGAGGCGGGATTTCGCGTCATCGGGGATACAGCGGATCATGCCCTCGCCGAACAGGGTAACGACCGACTGCTGGCGGCTGATGCTCCAGCCCTTGACCGTCGGCGGGCCGTCGTCATGGCGGGCGGTATCATTGGCGCTCACCGGTGCGGGTGCGCCCTCGTCCTTCCGTTCCGCCGTCAGTTCGTAGCCTTCCCACCACGCCCTGAGGCGCGCTTTCATGGGAATTCTGGCTCCATCACCCGCCGCTTTCATTCCTGCCCGTATCTGTTGCCCCATAATCCATTGCCCGGACAGTCCCGGGCCGAGACGAAGTATCGCAGAAAAAGATTAATCCTTCGTAAAATGACACTATGCGTCAGATTGCCCGGCCGCTTTCCGCCCAGTAAGGCGCACGGAGTTCCCGCTTCATGACCTTGCCGATGGTGCTCCGCGGCAGATCATCGCGGAACTCGACGCCGCTGATGCGCTGCGTCTTGCCAAGGCGGGCGTTGGCCCAGGCCGTGAGCTCGGCCTCACCGAGGCGGCTTTCGGGCTTCAGCACGACAAGGGCGAGTGGCGTCTCCCCCCACTCCGCGCTCGGCACGCCGATCACCGCGACATCCTCGACCTCCGGATGCTTGGCGATCTCCACCTCGATATCGGAAGCATAGATATTGAAGCCGCCGGAGATGATCATATCCTTCTTGCGATCGAGGAGATAGAGGAAGCCGTCCTCATCAATTCGGCCCATATCGCCGCTTTTATAAAAGATCTGCCCCTCGGGCGAGCGCCAGATCATGGCTTCGGTGAGGTCCGGGCGATTGTGATAGCCGGTCATCATCGCGCCGTTCCGCCCGATCACCTCGCCGATCTCGCCTTGCGGCAGCTCTTCGCCCGCCTCATTGATGATGCGAAGATCGACGCCCATGCCCGCGGTGCCGACGGAGGCGAGCTTGTCCGGATGATCGTGACAGGCGAGAATGGTGCCGACGCCGCCCTCGGTGAGGCCGTAGTTCTCGAACATCTTGCCCGGCCAGCGCGCGAGGATCTCCCGCTTCACCCCTTCGCGAAGCGGCGCGCTCGTGCAGAATTTCACTTCAAATGCGCTTAAGTCATATTTGTCGAAATCGGGATAAGCGAGCAGGCGCTGGAACTGCACTGGCACCAGCATCGTATGGGTCACCCGCTCCTTCTCGGCAATCTCAAGATAGCCCTTCACATCGAACTTCGGCATGATGATGACGCGCCCGCCCATGGCGAGCGTCGGCAGCAGCATGACGAGCGTGGTGTTCGAGTAAAGCGCCGTCGAGATCAGCGTCACCGCATTGTCGAGCGGCCCGAGACTATGGAAGCGGAGGATGTGCCCGGCGCGCATCTGCTGGCTCTGCACGATGCCTTTCGGCACGCCCGTGGTGCCCGACGAATAGATAAGGTTGAAGGCATCGCCGGGCTCGATATCGACATAGAGCGGCTCGGTGGACGCGCCTTTGAGCAGCGTCTCATAGGGTGTCCAGCCCTCCCCTTCGAAATCAATGGCGACATAACCATCGGCCGGCACCGCCTCGATACGGCCGCGGAAGGGCTCGATCAGATCACGGGTGGAGGCTGAGGCGAAGACGAGCTTCGAGCCGCTGTCCTTCACCATCATCTCAAGCTGTTCGGACGAGGCCATGCCCGAAAGCGGCACCGTGCAGACGCCGGCCTGCAGCGCGCCCAGAAACACCTCCATATATTCGATGCTGCTTTTCGCGAGGATGGCGATCATGGTGCCCCGGCCAAGCCCGCGCGCGGCGAGCATGTTGGCGACCTGGTTGATGCGCGGCAGGAATTCGCGCCATGTCCTCGCCTCGCCCGCGCATTTGATCACCTCAAGATCCGGCTTCGCCGCCGCGGCCGCGCGAATCCGCTCCGCAAAATGGACGAAACGGGGGCTTGCGCTCGTCTCGGCAGCGTTTGTCATCTGGCTCATCGGGTCCTCTCCGTCCTGCTTGGCGCGCCCTTGCGCCGTCTCCTCATTTTTGCGCGCAGATTAGCCCCTGACGCGCGTTTAGGAAAGCAAAGATTGCGACCGCGCGCGGGCCCGGGCGCGCCCGGATGCGCAAAAAAGCCGTTGGCCCTGCGGGCGATCCGGCCTAGTCTGGCGCCGCCCCATTCTTTACCGTAGCGGAGAGTCCATGTTCGTTCTGCACCCCCAACTTCTGCAAGACACCTTTCCCATCCTCTCGCTGCCGCTCTCGCGCCTGCTGCTCCTGAATGACGCCCGCTACCCGTGGGTCATCCTTGTCCCGGCGCGCCCCGACATCGTTGAAATCACGGATCTTTCAGAGGATGACTATGCACTCCTCACACGGGAAGTGCGCGCGTTGACCGGCGTCCTCCAGCGGCTTTTCAAGGCCGACAAGATGAATGTCGCCGCACTCGGCAATATGGTGCCGCAGCTTCATGTTCATGTGATTGCGCGCTATAAGGGCGATGCGGCGTGGCCGGGTCCGACCTTCGGCGCAGGCACGGCGCGCCCCTACACAAGCAATGCCGTCGAGGCCCGCATCCGCGAGATTGCGGCGGCCTATCGCGAGGGGGAGAAAAGCGCGCCTTAACGGCTGGCGCAGGTCACGCGCGCACCTCATAGCCGAACTGCGCCGCGCGTCTGGTGAGCCAGCGCCAGAGATGAATCGCCCGGCTCCGCGCCAGCAGCAGATCATACTCCGCCGCCCCCGGCCACATCAGTAGCAGGGGAAGCCCGCCGATATCCGTTTCAACCACTGTCTTCACCGGAAAAGCCGCGGGGCGGAGATCGAGCCGGATACCGCGCGCAAGCAGCTCCGCTGCGTGCGCACCGCCGAGGCGCAGCAGGCAGTGGCCGTGGCTGAGATCGAGGATCGCACCTTCCTCCGCCGTGATGGTCGCGGCGAGAATATCGGCCGCCCCCGGCGCGCCGAGATAGGCGAGCCTGTCGTCCTCAAGGCGTAACAGGACGCCGCCCTGAAGCGGGCTCATCCGTCCCGGCTCCGGCAGTGCGGCAATACCCAGAAGCTCGCCAAGCCGGGTCTGCAGCGGGCCGGCAATGCCCTCCCAAAGAGCAATTTCGAGGTAGGAGAAATCCTTTATTTCCTGAAGGGTTATGCCGGGATTTTCGGAGTTTGCCCCAAATTTTCCGTGGATCCGCTCCCCGCGCAGCGCCGAGTCTCTCTCAAGCATGGCGGTTCTCCTTCCCCGGTGCGTAGAAATGCGGCGGGCCGACCTTCACATCAACGATGCGCCCGCTTCCCGCCTCCACCGCGCGGATCAGGCTGCCGTGGCGCGCCTCCCCGTCCTCGACCTGCGCAAGTGCGATATCACCCGCGAAAAGTGCACTCCGGCAGGCCGAGGTGATGGTGCCGATGCCGCGCCCGAACGGATCCTTGCCGTCGCCCTCATGCAGCGTCATTCCGGGCGCAAGGCGCGTATCCTCGGCGGCCTCCGTCGGCGGGCTGACGACGCGAAGGCCGACAAGCTGGCGCGGCGGCTGACCGGCAGGGCCCGTCTCAATCGCCATCTCGGCCGCCGAAAGACCGCCCGCCTCGATGCGCAGAATGTCGCCCGCCGTCGTCCCGATCAGCTTGAGGCCCTGATCGCGCCCCTTCTCCCTCAGCAGGTTGAGAAGCAGGTCTGCATGCCCCGCGCCGGTGAAGATGACGAAGCCGACGGCGCCGGTCAGGTCGAGCCGGGCGAGCGTCAGCGCCATTCCGTCCTGATTGAGGTGCCGGAAGCGCATCGGGGCGAGCGCCGTCTCCATTACGCCAAGCGGCAGAGCCCGCGCGAGAACCGCCTCGGCGCGCGGCCCGGTGAGCAGCAGCGCCGCCTGATCATCACTGACATCCCGCACGAAGATACGATGATATCCCGCTGATCCCAATTGTGTTCTAACGATATTCAATATCGCTTCCGCGAAGGAGGAATGCGTGGTGAGAAGATATCGCGTGGCGGCGATCCGCCAGGCAAAAAACTCCGCCGACGGGCGTCCATCCGGCGCAGAAAGCGGGACATGCCGGATGCTGCCGACAGGTTGCGTCTCCCAGTCGGTCGATGGCGCGATCGTCTCCAGAAAGCGGCAGACATCCGGCCCCTGCAGATCGATCCGCCCGAAATCGGACAGATCGAGAAGCCCGACCTTCTCGCGCGCCGCCAAGGCTTCGCGCCGGCCGGCCGCCGACATGTCATCACGCGGGAAGCACTCCGCCATGCGCCAGCCTGCATGGAGCGACATCCGCCCCCCGGCCTTTTCAAAGGCGGACGAGAAGGGCGTTATGCGATAGCCCGGCAGGACCTCCCGCGGCCCCGTTCCCGTCGCCCGCGTCGCTATAGCTCGCGCCGCGCCGATGGTGGGAACCGCCGCCCCCCGCGTATAAAGCTGCTCGCGCGCCGGGTCGATAAAGGCTTTGCCGAGGCCGCGAAGCTCTGGCGTTGGCATACTGCCCGCATCTCCGCCCGCGGCCGACTGGATCAGCGCATCGCAGTCAAAATAAATCTCCCGCGCGCCCTCGGCCCGCTTGCCAAGGATCACCTGGCGAAGCGTGAGCGGCCCCCGCGCCGCAATGATTTCGTGATGCGGATAGAGCGGGATGCCCGCCGCGCGCGCAAACTGGTGACAGGGCGCCGGGACGTCGGCGCGCGTATCGATGATGGCGGCAAGCAGCAGGCCGTGATCGCGCGCGTCCGCGGCGAACTGATAAGCCGCATCATTGTCGCAGTAAAGAACCGCTTTATGCCCCGGCAGAACGCCATGACGGACCATCAGCGAGAGCGCGTCTGACAGTTGAAAAATACCCGGCAGATCATTGTTTTTAAAGATAAATGAAATATCTTCCCGGCCGGCCTCGATGGCAATTTCCATTGCCGTTATCTCGATATCGCGGCATGCCGGCAGGAACGGATTGGCGCGGCGCGCGGGCGGCGGGATTGTCTCGCGGCAGAGCAGCCGATGCGCCCCGTCACGCGATAGCGCCGCGACGCGCGTAAGAATGGTAACATGCGGATTTGCGGCAAGCTCGGCAAGCGCGTTGCTGCGCCAGTCCGCGGCCGCGATCCCGTCCACCGGTGTCGCATCATAAAGCAGACTGCCGCCGATCTCGAAATCCTGCTCGATCACGATCACCTCGCGCCCGTTGCGCGCGGCATCGAGCGCCCGGGCAAGGCCGGCCGGCCCGCTGCCCACAATGGCAAGATCGGTATGCAGATAGAGATGCTCCAGGGCAAACGTCGCCTCCTCCGCCCGCGCCTCTGCCCCGGCCGGGCGGCGGCGTTTTGCGAGCAGCGATGCGGCCCGTCGCCCGAGAGTTTTGATATCCGGCAGCAGGGATGTCGCGCTTATCGCATTGAGGCCTTCACAAAGCTCAACCTCCCTTGCCGGGACGGGCGCAGCGGCGGCGTCCTGATGGGCAAGACGGACCAGCGCCTCGCTGCCGCGCGGGCGATGATAGCGCACGCTCCAGCCGATGCGCGCGCAGCCGTTCGCAAGCAGCGCCGATGCCAGGGTATCCCCCGCAACGCCCCTGTAGCGCCGGCCGTTGAAACGAAACCGGATCGGCGTCTCGCCCGGCGCCGCGCCGCGCCGCGGGCCTCTCGCCTTGGAATTTCTCACTAGATATGCGAATGGCCAGATACGCGCCATCAATACTCTTCCTGCTCTTGCCTCTCCCCTTCTAGCAGATAGAACCGCCCCTCCGCTACCGGGGAATGCAGATAAGCGCACAGAAAGGGGCGATTGACTTGCCAAGCCGCGCCTCCTACGCTGCCGGGCGGAGCGCTCTCACGTTAAAGGATAATAAGAATGCAGAAACAGTCCTGCCTTGTCATCGGAGCCGGTGACGCGACCGGTGGCGCCATTGCCCGGCGTTTCGCCCGCGAAGGGTTCGAAACCTGTCTCGTCCGCCGGGCGCGCCATATCGACGCTCTTGAAGCCCTTGCGGACAGCATCCGGAGCGATGGCGGCAACGCCCACGCATTCGGCGTCGATGCGCGCGAGGAAGACGAGATGGTCGATCTTTTTGCGAAGATCGAGCGCGACATCGCGCCGCTCGACGTTGTCGTTTTCAACATCGGCGGCAATGTGCATTTCCCGATTACCGAGATGACGGCGCGGGTCTATCGCAAGGTCTGGGAGATGAGCTGCTTTGCCGGCTTTCTGACCGGGCGGGAGGCGGCGAAAGTCATGCTTCCGCGCGGCCGGGGAACGATCCTCTTTACCGGCGCGACCGCATCCATCCGCGGCGGCGCAGGCTTCTCCGCCTTTGCCGGGGCGAAGCATGGCCTGCGCGCGCTTGCCCAAAGCCTCGCCCGCGAACTCGGCCCGCAGGGCATTCACGTCGCCCATGTGATCATCGACGGGGCGATCGACACCGCCTTTATCAAGGAGAGGTTTCCCGAGCGCTACGCCCTTCGCGAACAGGACGGCATTCTCCGGCCTGAGGAGATTGCCGAGACCTACTGGCAGCTTCACCGTCAGCACCGGAGCGCCTGGACGTTCGAGATGGACCTCCGCCCCTGGATGGAGAAGATGGCGTAAGGCCTTGCTCAGCCGAGACCTTTCCAGTCCACCCAGCGGCCGTGATAATCGGCGCGCCCGACAAGCCGCGTCGTCCCGCCGGGCCACAGGGTCAGCAGCAGGGCCGCACCCGGACGCCCGCCATCGCCTTCCATCTGCGCCCAGACAAGCGGCGCCTCTTCGCTTGCCCGCTCGCCCGCGGCGCGGATGAGGGCCGCCCCCTGGGCCTGCTTTTCAGCCGGAAAATACTGCCAGGCGATGGTGCTGTAGACGACATGGGCAAACCCCGGCATCGGCGTCGCAAGACGGCGGCCGAGCCAGTCAATCGCATCGCACTTCTCAACGCGAATGTCCTTGCTCGCCGCGATATCAAACGCCGCCCGCGTCCGCGCCAGCCGGTCCGGTTGATCTGGCCAGATGAAGGAGAGCATGCGCTCGCGATCGTCCGTCGCCGACGGATCAACGGGAAGCAGGTCGCAGCCGGCCCGCGCCGCTATATCAAGCGCAAGCCCTGCCGCCGCCCTGCCGCGCCATTTCGGGCGGATACGGACGGGCGAAGCAATATCGCCCCAGCTTTGCGCGCCAAGCGTGATGCGATAGGAATCGAGAAACAGATTGAGCCCGGCGCTCGCCCCGACCTCAGACAGAACAAGCGGCAGCCCCGTCCGTTGCTGCACCTCAAGAAACATCGGCAGGAGCGCGGCGGAGCGGCGGACTTCATTGGTTTGCGGCGGGCCGTCCAGGCGATGCAGGATAAAGGCTTCCTCGATCCGCAAGACCTCTTCCACGAGCTCCCAGAACGCGTCATCGCTGACCTCCGCATCGGCCGGCGGATAGAGCGCGGCAAGCGCATCGTTTCGCTTGGCGAGCACCAGCGCGTGCAATGCGCCGGCAAGGCGAAGCGGGACCGAGTCGCCGACCGCCGAGGGGTCGCCCGGCCAGCCGAGGATCCGTGTCCCGACGGCCCCGGCCTGCCCCAGTCGCTCGCCGGCAAGGCGGCAAAGCCGGGCGGTAAAGGGCGATCCCAGCGTCTCGCAGGCGATCGCCTGATGAAGAAACGCGGTGCAGACACGGGCGGCAGTCATGACGGCTCCTTTCGCTCATGCAGCAGGGTGGCAAGGAAGAGAACAAGACACAAAGCCAGGAAAGCAAAAGACGCGAGGGGCGTCCAGTCGATCCCGAACGTCACGGCGACGAAACGCGACACCGAGGAGCCGGCCGAGATGCCGAGATAGAGCGCCGATGCATGCAGGGCGAGCAGCAGGCTCCGCTTCTCGGGGTCGATATTGGCGATGCGCTGCTGCTGCGGCGAGTGAAACATCATGCCGCAGGCCGCCCAGATCGCAATGCCGAGGAACGCCAGCCAGATCACCGGTCCGATCGCCCAGATGATCAGATAGCCGACGCCGACGCCGATCAGGCTGATGGTGATGATCTTCGTCGTCCCCATCCGGTCGGAGAGCCAGCCCGCGATGACATTCCCGAGCACGCCGTGCACGCCGTAGAACAGCAGAACCACGCCGATCATCGCCTCCGCCATGCCAAATTTCTCCGACATCAGCGGCGCAATCAGCGCGTAAATGCAGAAGGAGGCGGTCATCTGCAGGAAGGTGACGAGGACGGCGGAGCCGGAGCGAAAGCGAAGCAGCGCCTCGAGGATACTGTACAGCCTGAGCGGCGCGCCCTTCTGGCGATCTTTGACGAGCAGTCGCACCCCGACGAGGCAGGCGAGCGTCAGCCCGGCGAGCAGCGCCATCACCTGCCGCCACTCCATGACCGTGCCGAGCCAGGCGGACATCGGCGTGCCGAGAACCGTCGCGAAGGTGAGCCCCGCGAAGACAATACCGATGGCACGGCCCTGCTGTTCGGGCGCCGAAAGCCCGGCGCCGATGGCCGAGCACATCGGGCTGATCGCCGCGGCGCCGAAGCCCATCAGCGCGCGCGCCGCAAACAATGTCCAGAAATTGGGCGAGAGCGCCGAGAGGACAAGGCCGCCGGCGAGGATCACAAGCCCGCCCGAGAGAATGGTGAAGCGCGAGAAGCGGCTGAAAAAGACCTGCATCAGCGGCGCGGAAAAGGCGAAGGTGAGCGCGAACACCGTCATCAGATAGGCAATATCCGTCGGCGGCACATCAAGGCCGCCGGAGATCTGCCAGGTCAGCGCGATCACCGAAAGGCTGGAGGTTCCCACGATAAAATAGGCGGTGCTCAGCGAGATCAGCGCCCAGAGGGGGAATGGCTGTTTTATTATTGTTGTTTTCATTTACGCCAGACTAGCAAATGCCGCCTCGCCGACCTAGCCGCAAATCGCGCTGCATCCCGGATTGCTCCGCGCAAGCCAATCGCACCGGCCGGCCGAAGGCGATCTCCTAGTTAAGGACGGACGCAGCGGAAAGCAATGCCTAAATCGCAAGGCCCGCACCGGCCCGCGCCCCACAGCTTGGCGGCCGGCATCCGCGGCCAAAGCCTCGGCGGGCATAATTCTTATTTTCACCGGGTGAATGGTAGGCGCTACAGGATTCGAACCTGTGACCCGCTGATTAAGAGTCAGCTGCTCTACCAACTGAGCTAAGCGCCCACAAGAGGGATAACCTGTCGTGGTGACCGGGCGGAGCCTGCGGCCTTTCGTTCAGGAAAGCGAGGGCGCCTCCCCGTCGGGTGCGATTGTTTAACACAGGACGAACAGGCCGACAAGTACGGAAACACGATAAAATCGCTCGGGATGAAAATTTTCAAAAGCGCTATCGCTTTCCCGGAATATCGATATCGCGGTGGATATAAACGCTCATCACCAGGCCGAAACTGATCAGCAGCGTCAGCATCGATGTCCCGCCGTAGGAGATGAGCGGCAGCGGCACGCCGACCACCGGCACCAGCCCCATCACCATCGCCACATTGATGAACACATAGAGAAAGAAGACACCCGTCAGGCCGATGGCCAGCAGCTTGCCGAAATGATTGCGCGAGCGGTAGGCGATGGCGTAGCCATAGGCGATCAGCAGCACGTAAAGCGCAAACAGCAACAGCGCGCCGACCATGCCGAACTCCTCGGCCAGCATGCTGAAGATAAAATCGGTGCGCATCTCCGGTAGATAGTTGAGATGGCTCTGCGTCCCCTGCAACAGCCCCTTGCCAAAGACCCCGCCGGAGCCGAGGGCAATCTTCGACTGCATGATATGATAGCCCGCGCCGAGCGGATCATTCTCGGGGTTGAGAAAGGTGAGAACGCGCTTTTTCTGGTAGTCATGCAGGAACTGGAAAGCGAAAAACGCGCCCGGGATGGCGATGCCGGCCAGCAGCGCAAACTTCCAGAGCCGGACCCCGGCGGCAAAAAAGACGATCCCCGCCCCGGCCGCGAGCAGCAGCGCAGTGCCGAGATCGGGCTGGCGCAGCACCAGGGCGACCGGCATGATCACCAGCAGCACCGGCACAACCAGCCAGCGGATGCGCCGCGTATCCTCAAGCCCGATATTGTGAAAATACCGGGCAAGCGCGAGGATAATGGCGATCTTCATCACTTCCGATGGCTGGATATGGAACGGCCCGAGGTCGATCCAGCGGCGCGCACCCATCCCGATATGGCCCATCACCTCGACGGCGCCCAGAAGCGCGAGCGCAAAGAAATAGGCCGGATAGGCGAGCTTGAGAAATATCCGCACGTCGATGAGGGCAATCGCGAACATCAGGGAAAGCCCTATGGCGAAGCGTAACATCTGGCGCGACGCCCAGGGCTCAATACTGCCGTTCGCCGCCGAATAGAGCATCAGGAAGCCGATCGAGGCGGTTGCGCAGATCAGCAGCACGAAGCCCCAGTTGATATCCCAGAGCTTTTGCGTCAGCGGAATGGAGACGTTCTTCTGGCCGAGTTCCCTAAGCATCGCTCTCTCCACTCCCGCGGCGGCCGGCGACGTCATAACTCGGCCGGCGCAGCGGATCGAGCCGCAGCGCTTCCTGCAGCAGGTCGCGGGCAATCGGCGCCGCAACCGTCGATCCGCTGCCGCCATGCTCGACAATTACCGAGACGGCATAGCGCGGATCGTCATAGGGGGCATAGCCGACGAACAGCGCATGGTCGCGCTCCTCCCACGGCTTTTCATCGGACTTGCGCACGCCCTCGACACGCTCCTTGCGGGTGATGCGGCGAACCTGCGCGGTGCCGGTCTTGCCGGCCATCTCCCAGCCTTCGACCTCGATGCGGGCGGCGCGCGCGGTTCCGCGCGGCCCGTTCATCACCTTGTTCATCCCTTCCAGCACGACCCTGAGCGATCGCGGGCTGACGCCGAGATCAGGCATCTCGGTCGGGTTCTCGGGCGGTTTTGTCGCGCCGTCAGCGCCCTCCCCGGCAACCGACCGGACAAGGCGCGGCTTCACCTTCTTGCCGCCATTGGCAAGGCGCGCGGTCATCACCGCGAGCTGGAGCGGCGTTGACAGCACATAGCCCTGCCCGATCCCGGTGTTATATGTCTCGCCGACCTGCCAGCTTGTGCCCTGAACCGCCTGCTTCCAGGCGCGCGTCGGGACAAGCCCTTTGCGCTCGCCGAGGATGTCGATATCGAGCATCTCGCCAAGGCCGAAGCGCTGCGCCATTTCGGCGATTTTATCGACGCCGACTTTGCGGGCGATCTCGTAAAAATAGACGTCGCAGGACTGCGCGATGGCCTCTTCCATATCCATCCAGCCGTGCCCGCCGCGCCGCCAGCAATGGAAGCGATGCTTGCCAAGTTCGGTATGGCCGCTGCAAAAGACCCGCTGGCCGGGCGTCGTCACCCCTTCCTCGAGCGCCGCGAGGGCGACGACCATCTTGAAGGTCGAGCCCGGCGGATACTGGCCGCTGATCGCCTTGTTGCCGAGCGGGCGCATCGGATTTTCGATCAGCTCCTTCCACTCGGCCGAGCTGATGCCGCCGGCAAAGGCATTGGGATCGAAGGACGGGACGGAGACCATGGCGAGGATATCGCCGGTGTGGATATCCATCACGACGGCGGCGGCGCTTTCCTTACCCATGCGGCGCACGGCAAAGTCCTGCAGCTCGACATCGATCGTCAGCACCGCGTCATTGCCGGCGACGCCTTCCTGTCGGGTCAGCTCCCGGATGACGCGGCCATAGGCGTTGACCTCGACACGGCTCAGGCCCGCACTGCCACGCAGCGCCTGATCGTAATATTTCTCGATCCCGCTTTTGCCGATGCGGAATTCCGGCAGTTCGAGCAGCGGATCATATTCCAGATTCTGCAGATCTTTTTCCGAGACCGCGCCGACATAGCCGACGATATGGGCGAACATCTTATCGTACGGATAGTGGCGGGTTGATCCCACATCCATCTGGATACCCGGCAGCGACGGGCTGTTGACATTGATGCGGGCGAACTGCTCCCACGTCAGGTTATCGACAACGGGGATCGGCACGAAGCTGCGCTTGCGCTTCACTTCCTTCATGACCCGCTCGCGATCGATCAGGTCCTCGGAAATAAATTCCGCGAGCGCATCGAGCGTCGCGTCGATACTCTGCGTCTGTTCGGGGATAAGGACGACGCGATAGTTCTGCCGGTTTCCTGCAACTTCCCGCCCGAAGCGGTCGATGATCCGCCCGCGAAGCGGCGGCAGAAGCCGGATGTTGATGCGATTCTCATCGGCCATCATGGCATACTGATCGGCGTGCAGCACCTGGAGATAATAGAGCCGGCCCGCCAGCGCCGACATCAGCGCCGCCTGCCCCCCCGCCAGCATCAGCGCGCGGCGGGAAAAGACGCGGCCCTTCTCCTTGTGCTGATCGCCCGCCATTACGTCAACCTCAGGAGGTTGTTCTGCAGGAGGCCGAAGCCAAAGGCGAGCAGCGGGAAAATCAGCAGCGACAGTGCATACTGGATCAGCACCGGCGCCAGCGGCAGGAGCGAGAGCGAATAGAGGCAGACGATCAGCCAGCCGGCAATCGCCGCGATCAGCGCGATCAGCGCATAGCCGAACCAGGAGAGCACGAAGGATTTACCGATAAAAATCCGCCGCTGCGAGAGCGTCACGCCATGCACCAGGAGCAGCATCAGCGAGGTCAGGCCAAGCGGTGCGCCGGTCAGGAAATCAAACAGGATGCCGAGCAGGAAACAGAGCGGCGCCCCCATCAGATAGGGCCGGTGAATGCTCCAGTAAAAGACCGAAATGGTGAGCAGCGACGGGGTGATAATGCCGAAACCGCTGATCCCCGTCGGCACCACCGCCAGCAGCGCCATCAGAACGGCCAGCGCAAAGGGAACGCTGCCGCGCAGTAACCTGTTAAACTGATAGACGAGGTTCGCGGTCACTTCGCATCCAATCTGCTTTCGCCAAGGTCACCGGGATTTTCTTCCGGGCTGCTCATGCCGGGCAGATCGTAGCGCAGGACGCTGACATATTCGAGCCGGCTCCAGTCGGCATAGGGCTGGACGCGTATTTCCCTCTTGTCGACGGAGGACACGAAGCCGATCGGCCGCCCGGCCGGCAGCATCCCGCCATCCCCGGAGGTGACGACCCGATCACCCGGCGCGACCGTTGCCGTACTCGGGAGGAATTCGAGCAGCGGCACGGCCGAGTTGTCGCCGACGAGGATGCCCTTGTGGCGGGACTTCTCCAGCACCACGGGAATGCGCGAGTTGATATCGGTGATCAGAAGCACGCGCGCCGAGCGATCGCCAACTGCCGCAATCCGGCCGATCAGCCCGAGCGGGGCGACGACCGCCTGCCCGAGACGGACGCCTTCGCGCTGTCCGGCATTGAGAAGCAGCGTGCGGACGAAGGGCCCGCCGCTATCGCCCACCACACGCGCCGTGATCGGCAGCACCAGCGGATCTGAGAGGGCATTCAGGAGCTGGCGGAAATTTTCGTTTTCCTGCTCGAGCGCGCGGCCCGCGGCCTGCCATTTGAGCAGCCGGGCGTTTTCTTCACGCAGGCGCTCGTTTTCCTCGATCAGGCTGGCAAGGCTTCGCACCTTCGCAACCGCATTGTGAAAGGCGCTGACCGGTTCGGAAATGGTTGTCAGCACCGGCGCGAGGATATCGGTGGTCGCCATGCGCAGGCGCTCCACGGCCGCGATATTGGCCTTGCCGATAAAGAGAAGCGCAACTGCGAGGGAAACGAGCGCGAGAAAGGCAAAGCGCTGAATGATCGTCTTCAGCGGCCATGCCAATTTGAATATATTTCCCTGCCGTGGCGCCATTCAGCTCAACTTTTTTTAGGTTCGGAAAGCCAATCGGTTCCTCGCCCGTCAGACTTCACCGCTCAGAACGTGACGCAGCGTCTTGATTTCCTCAAGGGCGCGCCCGGTGCCGATGGCAACGCAGGAGAGCGGCTCTTCCGCGATGGAGACAGGCAGGCCAGTCGCCTGCCGCAGCACATGATCGAAATTGCCGAG
>JRYH01000322.1_pt1 | contig 72350 bp, 60 predicted proteins | sample 235351 | NCBI WGS metagenome assembly JRYH01 (sample SAMN03074221, study PRJNA261480) | activated sludge metagenome | biome: Wastewater Treatment Plant; feature: Wastewater; material: Activated sludge; isolation source: activated biomass of a wastewater treatment plant treating wastewater... ... | reverse complement strand
GCAGCGAAAGTCGCGCCTTTCGCAAGCGACGTTGAAAAACGCCAGGATGGCGTTTTTCAACAACCTGTTAGACGGCCCGCGGCCGGCACACCGGCAAAAACTGCTGCGCGCGGCGCATGGCCTGCCGACCTCTGCGCTCCTGTGACAGAGCCGTCCAGTTTGAGTACCAATTGGGTAGTGTTCCGCCAGGGGTAGCGAGCAGAGTCTGGAATCCAGTCGAAAAATGAAACTATTGGGTTTAGCCGCCGTCTTCATCATCGGCGCCGCCGCTGAACAGCCGGCCGATCTTGTCGCCGATTTTTCGGGCGGTTCGTTTGATTTTTTCACCCAGCTTCTGGCGGCCGCGCCGCACCAGTTCATCACGCGCCGCAGCCAGCGCTTGCCGGATGACCGGCTGCAACAATTGCAGGCCGGCTTCCGCCGCCGTCACGCCGGCGCTTTTCCGGCCGATACCATTGACGACCACATCGGGTATCGGAATCGTCTGATCGACGTCCATTTCTCGATAAAGCACTCGTAGTTCACCGTTACGGAACACGAAACGATCGACGATCAGTTTGATCGCCGTCTCTTCCGTTGCCGGCTGCTGCGCCGCGTAACGTTGCAAATGGTCCAAAATCACATTCAGATTGCACTGCGTCGCGGTCTGGAACTCGGCGGTCAGGTGCGCGGCATCAACGGTGAGATAGCGAACGATCACGGTGTCATCGGCCAGCGTCTTCGTATCCACCGCGATATCGCCGGCCGCGATGCGGAACGCCGCGTCGGTCTCGTACCCTTTTGGATTGCGGATTTCGAAGCCGCGCAGTTCACCCGCACCCGAGAAGATCGAAACCTCGACGTCGTTGACGGTGACCGCCGTGCCGGTGGCTTCGCTGCCGTAATGTTCCACCCCGTACTTGATGATACGCCCGAGATTGCCGATGACCACCGCCACCGCCAGGCCAAGGGCGATCACGACCGCCGCCGTGCCGCCCAGCAGATACTTTTTGCGTTGCGTCATCATTACCTCCAGAGCCCGCCGGCCCGCAGTATGCTCGATCACTCATCTGTGGTCATTTTGGTGCAAGTATCTTGGTTTTCAGGCAGAATGGGCTGGCGTGCGGTGCCCCCCAAGGCGCCCGCCCTGCCGGAGGAACGGATCGAATGAACCGAGTACCGAACCAGCGACGGCATTGGACGCGGCACGCGATCGTCGTCCTGATCGCGGCCGGCGCTGGCGCGCTGGTCTATTGGTATCCAGGCCGGATTTCGCATGACCAGGGCCGGGTACCCGGCCGCGATGCGCCTTCCCCACCGACGATCCCATCGGAACCGGCCCGGCCACTGCCTGAGCCAGACGCCGACACGACCCCACTGCCCGCCGCGGAGCCGCTGCCACCGCTGGCCGAAAGCGATGCACCGTTTTTCGCCGCGCTGCGCGCCATCTTCGATGCCGCGGCCCTCGACCGCTATGGGCTGCCGGAACACCTGATCGAGCGCCTGGTGACCACTATCGACAGCCTCGACGGCAAAGCCATCCCGCCGCGCTTCAGGCCGCTGCGGCCGATCGAAGGGCCGCCGCTGATCGCCGGCGAAGGCGACGAAATCGTCTGGGATCCGGCCAACGCCGCGCGTTACCGGCCGCTCGTCGAAGCGCTCGGAGCCGCCGACCCCGCAGCGCTCGCCGCGCTCTATCGCCGCCACGCCCCGTTGTTCCAGCAGGCGTATGTCGAACTGGGCTATCCCGGCCGCCGTTTCGACGACCGGCTGAGCGAAATCATCGACCACCTGCTCGCCACCCCCGAACCCGAAGCCCCGCTGCGCCTGACTCGTCCCAAGGTGCTGTACCAATTTGCCGACGAGAACCTCGAAACACTCTCCTGGGGCCAGAAAACCCTGCTCCGCATCGGTCCCGAAAACCGGGCCGTCGTCCGCGCCTTCCTGCAGCGATTACGCGACGCATTGAACGGCTGACCGCCGGCGGGCTGTCCCCTTCGCGGCCCCTTTTGCGTATTGCTTTGGGCAGGGATTATGAAATCCCGATCAATCCCGACATTGGTCTGGCAAGTGCCGCGCAGTGTATAGCGCACCATTCAATCGCTGGAGGTTGCTCATGAAACGGGGTATTGCACTCAGTATATTTATTGGCTTATGTGCGGCTTTTGCCGCCCACGCCGGCGGCGTGCGCGAGATCAACCAGGCGTGCGTGGACGTCGGCTGTTTCGCCGGCGACGCGCCGGGTTTTCCGGTCGAAATCGTCAATCCCGGCGCCTACCGGCTGTCGTCGAATCTGGTCACCGGCCCGTTCACCGGCCCGTTCAATGTCACCGCGATCGAGGTGACCGGCAGCAATATCAATCTCGACCTCGGCGGCTTTACGGTTTTCGGCCCGAACGGTTGTATCGACACCGGCGGTGGGATCGCGTGCGACTTCACCGGTGGAGCCGACCTCGTCCGAATTCTGGGATCGCATATCTCGATCCATGACGGGGTGGTGTCAGGTGGCGCCGGTAGAGGCATCTGGTTGGGGCCTGGTGGCAACGCTTTACTGATCGCCCGCCGTGTCCATGTGACGCAAAACGGCGGCGTCGGCATCGATGTGTTCGGTAAAGCGCTGGTCGAGGAGTGCAGCGCCACCTTGAACCATTCGGCGGGGTTTTGGGGCAACGGGTCTTCGACCCGTTTCAACGGCAATTATGCTGCGCGCAACGGGGTTGACGGCATTGCCTCCGGCAGTTGCCAGAACAACACCAGCACGGCGAATTACCTTTCCAATTTTAGCTGCGCCGCCAATCTCGGCGGTAACTCATCGTAAGCACGGCCCGGCCGGCAACGCGATCGTTCGAATGTAATGAGGTGAACCCCTATGCTTACGCCAAAACGAAGCTGGTTGCCACTGCTCGTCGCGTCGGTCTGGGCCTGGGCGGCGGCCGGCGCCGATGACGAATGGCAGATCGTCGGCCCCGATACGACGATTCTCGACCTGACCGACGCCTTCGTCCGGCCCGGCGAGCTGTTGCTGCTCAATCCGGACGGCGCCGGGATCCTGCCCCTGGTCGAACATTTCGGCGGCGCCGGGGCTAAGGGCATCGGGCTGACCGGCTTTGCCATCGATCGGCTTTCCGGCGACCACGCCTTTTTCAGCATCGATACGCACTGGGACGGCTGGCAACCCGGCGACGTAATCCGCTGCGAGTTCTCCGGCTCGAATTGCACCCTGGCGTTCAGCAGCCAGACAGCGGGCGTGCCCGACGGCGTCAAGATCAGCGCTCTCGCAACCGCGGTCAGCGGCGGCGTGCAGACGCTTTACCTATCGTTCGACACGACGTTCAAGATCGGCGCCACGGTCTTTCGCCCGGCCGACGTCGCGCGCTGGAACGGCAGCGTGTTGTCATTGGCGCTCGCCACCGAAGCCTCGGGCGCGGTCTCGAACTGGGATATCACCGGCATGAGCCTGCGCCCGGACGCGAGCTGGCAGTTGGCGTTCGATCTCGGCGCCCGGATGCCGTTTCCCGGCGGCATCCAGTTCTTTACCTCGGACGTGCTGCGCGCCAACCCGACCGTCAACGCCTACGTCACCCGCCTGCGGGCGCGCAGCCTGGACTGGGAAGGCGCCCGGATTTCCGCCTGGGACGCACTCGATTGCGGCTTGACGCACTTTAATTCGTTCAGCGTCATCGTCAATCACAACACCAATCCGGCGACGCTGACCGTGTATCGCAACGGCGGCAACGAAGGCCGGATCCGCTTGAACTACACGACCATTGCCGGCGGCGCCCAACCGGGTGTCGATTACGTCAATACCTCCGGAACGCTGACCTGGAACCACGGCGACGCCACCCAGCGCCAGATCCAGATTCCGATTCTGAACACCGCCGGCAGCGGCATCGACAAGTCGTTCGACGTCATCCTGTTTCCCGACAACCTGTGGGCGCTGACCAAATTTCCGCACACGGTCACGCTGACGATTCCCAACGTCGATGTAATTTTCCGCGACAGTTACGAGTGAGGCCACACCATGAATGCAATATCGATTACCCAACGATCCTTGATGCTCGCCGCCCTGGCTGCATCGCCGTTGCCCCTTTTCGCCGCCGGCACCGTCGGCTCCGGCACGCCGGGAAGCTGCACCGAGGCGGCGCTCGATGCGGCATTGACCGGCGGCGGAGCGGTGAATTTCAATTGCGGCGCGGCGCCCGCCAGTATCGTGCTGACCGGTGGCAAAACCATCGCCGCCAACACGACCATCGACGGCGGCGGCGTGATCATGCTGGACGGCAACGGCGGAACCTTCACGCAGTTTCAGGTCGCTGACGGGATCGATTTTTCAATATTGGGACTGATCCTGCGCAACGCCGGCGGCGCGGTGTGGACCGATACGGGCAATATCTCAATCAGCGCTTCGACCATATCCGACCACAACGGCGTTGCGGGCGGCGCTGTGGGCGGCGGCGGTACATTGAATATCACCAACAGCATTGTCAAACGCAATACCTACACCGCCGGCTCGCCGGGCGCCGGGATCAACAGCTTCGGCAACGGCGCGCTGACGATCGTAGACAGCGAGATCAGCGTCAACACGCAGACCAACGGCGGCGGCGCCGGCCTATATATCGGCAGCAATAATGCCCTGATCATGAACAGCACCTTCAGCGGCAACGACGCCACCGGCTCGGTCGGCGGCGGGCTGCGCAACGACGGGACCGGCACGATCATCGTCAACTCGACTTTTACCGCCAACAGCGCGTCGAGCGGCGGCGCAATCGTCAGCCTGGCCGGCAGCGTCGATGTCAATTACTCGACGATCGCCGGCAATACCGGCGGCGGTCTCAGCAACCAGCAACAGGGCGTGACCCTGACTCTCGCCAACACCATCGTCGCCAATAATGACTTCAACTGCAACGGCACCTTCATCGACGGCGGCAACAACCTGCAATTCGGCGGCGGCCTGCCGACTTCCTGCGGTGGAACGATCCCGGTGAGCGATCCATTGCTGGACATTCTCGCAAATAACGGCGGTCCGACCCGGACCATGGCGCTGCTGCCCGGCAGCCCGGCGATCGATGCCGGCAACATACTGCTTTGCCCGCCTGCCGACCAACGCGGCGTCAGCCGACCGGTGGGCGCCGGCTGTGATATCGGCGCTTACGAATCCCTCGACGCCGATGTGATTTTTAAGGACGGATTTGAATGATGTCCCGAACTGGAGATCGACCGTGAACCTCAAGCTGTACGTTCTACCGCTGTTGATGCTGCCGCTACTGACCGCTTGCGATGATGATTCCGGGAAAACCGGAGACGCTGCCGTCACCGACACCGGGACGTCTCTCGCCGGTGCCCGGGTTGTGCGCTCGGCAGTGCTCGAAACCACCGGCGCGATCGCCGGGCGGTTTGTCGCACCCGTTGACGACGGCACCGTGCTGCGCGGCAACTGCCCGCCCGATATGTGGGCCAATTTCGGCATTCAGTTCGACCATCCAAACTACCAGTGGGTGGCGGTGACCGTGATGACCAAAGATCCGATCGCCACTGGGCAGACCGGCGATATCCCGCTCGACTGGCTGGATGTCAGTTTCCTGACCCGCGACATCGACAGTCTGTTTTTCAAGGGCCGGGGGACGCTCGAAATCACCCGCCACGATGCTGCGCCCGATCACCGCCGGATGACCGGAATCATGATTGGCAACGGACTGCAGGACAGCCAGGAGGCGGCCGGCAAAAGCCTCGACGCCCGCTTTGAATTCGACCTGAATTTTTCGTGCGGCGTGAGTGGCTGAATCACGTGTAAATTGGAATCAACTCCAAAAATGCCGCGGCGCCGCGACGCTTTTGCCTGCCGCCGGCGGAACTTGATACGACTCTAAAAGATCAGACCATGCCCGGCCCGCCAGGCCTCGCGCCTGGTTTTTGACGTAAATCAAACACTGTGCGGCGGACATGGCGGTAATCTGTGCCGCACAGCATGATGATCCTGGAGGGGTAGGATGAATACGAGATCCGACACGGCGCCGGGCGCCGGGCGGGCGCTCGCCGTCTCGGCAGGCGCCTTTTTAGCGATCGCGATGTGGCTCTGCCCGGCGGCCAACGCCGGCCCCGCGGCTTTCGCTCCGGAGGGCAGCGGCGGGCTTTTGGAAATCTAGATCCTGATCGATGGCCGGGAAGAGATTCCGGCCGGAAAACCGTTCAAGCCATTGAACACGCCAGTGCATCGGGTCGCGAACGGCCGGTCACGGTCACGTTGTGCTGGCGGTTCCGGCCGGGTGCGGGTCAAGACAACACAGGCGGAGTGTGTTCCGGAGGGTAAGGCGCAATCGCCTGGACGGCACGAGGAGCGTGCAATGAATGAGATGACCTGGCAACGGATCGAAGCGCTGTTTACCGAACTCGCCGCGGCTCCGGAGGCCGAACGCACCCGGCGCCTGTCGGTGATCTCCAAAGAAAAGCCAAAGGTGCATCGCCGCTTGCTTGAGCTGTTCGCTGCCGATGCGCGCACCGCCGGCCTGCTCGATCTGCCGCTCGGCATCGCCGCCGGCGATCTGCTCGCCACCGCCCCAGCCAACCCGGCGCCGCGCTTGCCCCCCGGTACCCGGATCGGGGCCTATGAGATCGAGCGGGAACTGGGCGAGGGCGGCATGGGCATTATCTATCTGGCGCACCGCGCCGACGGCGCCTACGAGCAGCAGGTGGCCTTGAAAGTGCTGCGCGACAACCTCATCGGCACCGCGTTCGCGGCGCGCTTTAGAAGCGAAAGAAATATCCTCGCTCGCTTACAGCACCCCGGCATAGCCCGCCTGCTCGATGCCGGCACAACCTCTGAAGGTATTCCTTATTTTGTGATGGAGTACGTCGCCGGCAACGCAGTGACGACCTGGATCCGGGAGCATGCGCCGCCACTCGGCGAGCGTCTCACACTGTTTCTCGAGGTACTGCACGCGGTGCAGTTCGCGCACCGCAACCTGGTGATCCACTGCGACCTGAAGCCGGGGAACATCCTGGTCGATGACGACCGCAAGGCGCGGCTGCTCGATTTCGGCATTGCCCGGTTGCTGGCCGGGCCGGTGGACGGCGGCGCGCCGGCCGATGAAGGGCACGCCTTGACCCCGCAATACGCCGCCCCGGAATTGCTGCGCGGCGAGGCGCCGACCATCGCCAGCGACATTTACTCGCTGGGCGCCGTCCTTTACGAAATGCTGTCCGGCTGCAAACCGCACGGCGGGAATGGCGGCCCGCAGACGGATATCGACCGGCTGTTCGCCCCGCCGGTGCGCCTCGACCGGCTGCCGACGCTGGACCGGGCGCAACGCCGCCGGCTGCGCGGCGATTTAGCTGCGATCGTCGATAAAGCGATGATGAAGGATCCGCTCTTACGGTATCCCACGGTCGAAGCGATGGCCGAGGATTTGCGCCGCCACCTCGCCCACCTGCCGATTGCGGCGCGCCCCGGCGACAATGGTTATCGGCTGGCGAAGTTTGTCCGCCGGCACCGGATCGGTGCCGTGTTGACCGGCTTCATCGCACTGGCGGTCGTCGGCGGCCTGGCCGGCACCGCCTGGCAAAGCCATTGGCGCGGTATAGAAGCGCGCAAGGCCGAGGAAGTCAAAACCTTCGCGCTCAAGCTCTTTTCGGGCGTCGACCCCGAGCGCGCGCTCGGCAAGGAAATAACAGCGCGGCAACTGGTCGAGGAAGGCGCGGCGCGGATCGGCCGTGAATTCTCCGACCAACCGGCGACGCGCGCCGAGATCATCACGTTTCTCGCCGACCTGTTCGACAAGTTGGGCGAACAAAGCCGTGCCTTGGCCATGATCGACGATGCGGTGAGTTCACTCGAAACGGCCGGCGGCAGGCCGCTGGCCGACGCCCTGCAAATCCGCGGCCGGATCCGCATCAGCCGCGGCAAGTTCGACGATGGTGCCAGCGACATCAACGGCGCCCTTGCCCTGCACCGCCGTTACGGCACCGATCTCGCCGCTGCCGAAGATTACGATCAATTGGCGATCGCCGCGCAACAACAAGGCGATGCCGCCGAAGCCCAGCGGTTGACCGAAGCGGGTTTGCAGTTGCGGCTCGCCAGTTTGGGCCAAGATAACGACGAAACCGCTAATTCCTACAACAATCTAGGCGTGATTGCGCGCAACGCCGGCGATCTCGAAGCCGCGGAGCGCTATCACAGGACGGCACTGGACATCCGCCGCAAGGTACTGCCCGAAATCCACCCCGGCATCGCTCTGTCACTTAACAATCTCGGCGCTTTGATGCTGTCTCTGGGCCGCTATCTGGAAGCGGAACGTTATTTCAGCGAAGCGCTCGATCAGGATCTGGCGCTTTATGGCGAGCGCCATCCGCTGACCGTCACCGCCCGCAACAATATCGGCGCGACCGAATTGCGCCTCGGCCGCTACACGCGTGCCGAAAATCAGCTAAAACAGGTGCTGACTTACTGGCACACCGCGGCCGACAATCACCACCCCAATGCCTTGTTGACGCGCTACAACCTGGCCGCCGTCACCGCCGGACGCGGCGACTTTACAGCCGCCGAGCGTGAGTGGCGTCTGTTGCTCGACACCTGGCGCGAACAATTCGGCGACGCGCACTACCTGACCGCCGCTGCCGAATTTTCGCTGGGCAGCATGGCCCTGGAACAGGGCCGCCTGACCGAAGCCGAGCCGCTGCTGGCCGCCTCCCTGGCACACCGGCGTGCCGCACTAGGCGAGGCCCATCCGTACATCGCCGACAGCTTGCGCACCATGGGTCAACTGGCCCTGGCGCGCGGCGAACTCGCCACCGCCGGCGCCTGGATCGAACAGGCGCTGGCGATGCAGGAAACGATCCTGCCGGCTGCTCACCCCTCCATCGCATTGACCCGCCTGGTTCATGGCCGCTGGTTGATCGACATGGGCCGGGCGGAGCAAGGCAGCGCCGCACTGGAACACAACCTGCGCCTGCTTGAAAACGCGATGGGTGGAGAGATACCTGAACTGATGCGCGGCCGCTACGATCTGGCACGTGCCCGACTGCGACTGCAACAACCGGCTGCGGCGGCCACCGATCTCGCCCAGGTGCGCGATACGTTCGCCGCGCGGTTCGGCAGCGATGCGTGGCAGACCGCCGTCGTCGAATGCGATTTAGCCGAGGCGCTCGGCGCCTTGAACCAAGTGAGGCAGGCCCAATCGTTCGCCCATCACGCCGGTCGGGTACTGGCGCGGTACGAGGCCAGCGAAGTAGCGGAAATCGCCGACGCACAACACCGGATTGCAGCATTAGTCACTACCGGCTCCTGATGAGCGGTATCATCTCCCAATCCGCCGACGCCGATATTACCCGCCTGCTCGGCGCCGTCAAAGCCGGAGAACGCAGCGCGCTCGACCGTTTGTTCGAAATCGTCTATGCCGAACTGCGCCGCTTAGCGCACCACCAGGTCCGGCGCCACCGTACCGGCAACCGGCCGGATACCATCAACACCACGACACTGGTCCACGAGACCTATCTCAAACTCCTGTCCGCGGCGCAGCCCGACTGGACCGATCGCGGACATTTCTATCACGTCGCATCGCGCGCCATGCGGCAGATCGTCACCGACCGGGCGCGGCGCACCCTGGCCGGCAAACGCGGCGGCGGGGCACCGCATGTGGCGCTGGATCTGGTCGAGTCAACCCTGGCCGTCGATGCCGAAACATTCGTGGCACTGGATGAAGCGCTCAACCAACTTGCCGCCCACAACGCGCGTTTGGTCCGCGTTGTAGAACTTCATTTCTACACCGGACTAACCTTCCAGGAAATCGGCGCTGCGCTCGGCTTTTCCGAACGCACGATCAAACGCGATTGGCGCCTGGCTCGAGCTTTTCTGTATCAGCAACTCGAACCGGATGTCCCTTGACCGGAATCAATACTGGTGGCTGTCCAGACACCCGCGGGAATCCCGTCACAACACCATTTCCTTTTCGCCAAGCCGCAAGCGGCACTGCCATTATGGGTTCACACTTTTGATATTTATCAAAAAAAACATAAGGAAACTGTGATAAGTTCAGAGCCCGCGCAAGCCATTGATGGCTGGCCCGCCTGACAGCGTGCGACACGCACAGACAGGCGAATCAAGCACCTCAATGCTTGTTTCAATGAGGGAAATTGAAAGTCGCGCCTTGCAATTTCCGTGTTCTGATTCATCCTGGATGGATCAATCAGAGCTTCCATAATACTCTTGCGATCATGTACGATGCTGATTTGATGTGGCGGGGATCACGACTCTTGCATCATTGGGAAGACACCGCCATGGACCGTCTATTATTCATCTCGGCTATTTTCGTCTGGTTCGTATTTTTGCCGCTTTTTGCGCTGGCGGCCGGCAACCGGGTGATATTCGTCACCTCGGTCACCGGCACCGGCAACCTCGGTAACTGGGCCAACGCCGGTGGGCAGACCGGCATCGCCGCCGGCGACGTGATCTGCCAGGCGCGGGCGACAACGGCCGGACTGGCCAATCCCGGCAATTTCGTGGCGTGGCTTTCGGATACCGCCTCCGACGCCTATTGCCGGGCACACAATCTGCCTGGCACCAAGGCCGCCAACTGCGGCCAGCCGGCGTTACCCGCCGCCGCCGGGCCGTGGGTCAGAACCGATGGCGTTCCATTCAGTCCCGGAATCGGCGCGCTGACCACCACCGGCGCGGTCTATACGCCGGTGCGCTACAACGAGTTCGGGAGCGCGATTCCACCGCAAAGCCTCGAGTTTCATTTCACGGCCACGAATCCCGACGGCACGCTCAGAACCTCCGGACTCACTACGTGCGCTGACTGGACCAGTGCCGCGGCCGCATCGTTCGCCGCGATTGGCGCCGCCAGTCATACCACCAGCGGTTGGAGCAGCGCCGGCGGGATCGGCTGTTCCGTTCCAGTGCACCTGCTCTGCATGGAAACCGGCGCCGGTCCACCGCTGCCGCCGTTTACTTGGAATGACCGCCTCGCGTTCATTACATCGGCCTCTGGCCCGGGCGATCTGAGTACCTGGCCAACAGCCGACCCCGGCACGAGCGGCCTGACGGCCGGCGATTCGATCTGCCGCAATCTGGCGGCGGATGCGGGTTATCCACAGGCGGAGAGCTTCAAAGCATGGCTCTCGGATGCCACCACCGATGCCTTCTCGCGTTTCAACAACGACCAGCCCTGGATGCGCCCCGACGGCGTGCGCGTCGCCGCCGGCATCGGCGAGTTGACCTCCGGCTTGTTGTTCACCTCGATCAGTGTCAGCGACCAGGGCGCCTATATGGGCAATAAGGGCGTGTGGACCGGCACCCAAGACGATGGCATCGGCAGCGCGAATCACTGCACCGGCTGGACCGACGGCAGCGCCGGCGCAAGCGGCGATCGCGGTTCTTCCGACCGCACCGCGGATGGCTGGTCGCTCAACGCAGGAGCAGGAAGCGCAGCCTGCAATTCCGGCTGGTTACACCTTTACTGCCTATCCGACGCACCACCGGATGTGATCTTCGCCGACAGTTTCGAATAACGGGCCGAATCAAGCGAAAAAGCCCAAAATCAGGCTTGACACGGGGGAGGCGTCCATATATGTCCCAGATTATGGTCGTCCTGGATCGGCGGATCTGGTCCTGGATCTGGTCCCTTCATGGCCGAGTGCAGGTCAAGGTGCCCGTTCGTCCAACATGATGCGTTTGAGTTTGATGCCGGACGGGTTGTCGCGGGCGGTCCAAGCGAGTAGCAGGCTCGTCTTGTCGAGTTTGACCAGGCGCGGAAAGCCACTGTCGCGGCCGGGCGATAATTCAGCGGCGATCGAGGGCGGCGATATTGGACCTTCGGGACCGATGGTTTGAAGCATGATATTGGCTCGCGGCCCTGCGGTTTCGAGCCAGGTCACCGCGGCGCGGTCGTGGTCGATCAGGGCTACCGCCACCCGGCCAAGCGGGACGGTCTCATCTTTTTGCGCCGCGATCGTGAACGCGGGTCCGAAATGCAGCCCGCCGTCGGCCGACCAGGCATAGCGGATACGGGGCGATGTATCGGCGCCGGTGTACCAGGCGAGCACGACCCGATCGTCCGCCGCGGCGAGCATCGGGCCGTTGACCGGGCAGGCGGGCGTGGACCAGCCCTCACCTGCCACGGCACGCGGTTCACCCCAGCGGCCGTCCTGGTAATGGCTGAAATGGATATCGCGGATTTCGCCGTCGCGGCGCGCCCGCCAGGCCGCGAGCGGTCCGTGCGGTGTGATCACCAGCGATGTCTGGCAACAATCACACGTCGATCGATCGATTACCCCCCGTTCGCTGATGCTTCCCGCCGGCTCGACCAGCGCGTAACGCAACATTGTGCTTGACCCCGCCGTATCATCATTTCCATAGGCACTGCCATCTAACAGAATAGCCAGCCAACCCTCGCCGGCCAGCGACAGCAATGAGACGAATCCGTGTTCGCCCGCCGCCCCAGTATCATGCGGCGCCGCTGCCGGGTGCCAGCTTTGGCCGCCGTCGTTGCTCAGCGTCAGATGCACGTCGTAGTCGTATTGCCCAGGCCCGCTGCGCTGCAACCAGTATGCCGCAAGCCGGGCCGAGCCGAACGCCGCCACTCCCGGAAAATCGGCCCAGTTGACGAACCAATTCTTACCGCGGGCGATCGTCTGCGGCGCCGACCACGCACCATCCTGCCAGCGCGCGAAACGCAGCACCTCGCCGTCGTCCCCATCCGGCTGCTGCCAGCTCAGATACACCGCACCATCGACGCTCCGATGCAAATTCGGGGTGCGGGCACCGATAATATCTGCCGGCAAATCCATCGCGCTGCCACTGATTTCGACAGTGTGTCGGCTGCCCGATCCGGCCACGGCATTACCAATCGATGCCCAGCAGCCCACGGCAACCGCGACGCGGAAAAAAATATAAATATCGAACACGATCGCGACCCCTTCTTCGGCGTGACGCAGCAAAACGCACGGCTATTATCCCATTATCGCGCCACCGCTACCTCCTCTTTCGCCCAGCGCTGTCATTTTCTTCTGCTACCATTGACCCATTTTTCGTGGCCGTCGTGCGGCAGCGTATGGGAGTGACCTTTGATGCGCAACATGCTTCAGCCTTCTTTAACCCTTCGTCCGTGGCTGACCGGCATACTGTTCCTGGCTGGGACGCTCGGCGCCTTCCCGCCGCCGCTTTGGGCACAATCCAACGCTCGGGAAGACGATACTGCCGGGCACATCGAACTCGCTGCCGGCGCGTTTGACTTCAGCGACAAGGGCAACGACGCAGCGATATTTCAGGCGACATATCGTGCGCCCTGGCGCTTCGGCGGCGGCGAGGCAGGCGGCTGGTTCCGCGGCTTTGGACCTTACGCGGCACTCGCCGTCAACACCGACGGCGGAGTGTTTGGTCACGGCGGGCTGTACGCCGATCTACGGCTCGGCCGGCATTGGGTGTTCCTGCCGTCCGTTGGCGGTGGCGGTTACAGCCAGGGGCAGAGTAAGGATCTCGGCGGCGTGTTTCAGTTCGCGCTCGGTTTCGCCGCCCTCTACCGCCTGGAAAGATCGGCACTGCTACCGGCCGGCAGCCGGGTCGGCATCCAGTTCCTGCACATTTCCAACGGTGGCGCACACGACCGCAACCCCGGGGCCAATTCAGTGTTCGCCGTGCTGAGTCTGCCGTTTTAGTCGCCTGCCTTGGATGCCTTACCGGTTTACATCATGCTTGATCGGCGAGGCAATCCGCTTCCACTTCAACCAGCCAGTTGCGATACCGGAGACCGCTACAAACGGGCCGATGCGGACGGCCCGAGCAAATCCGATGCGTTGCTCAATGGGCGAGCCCGAAGAAATCGTCTGTCTCATGCGGTGTACCCCATATTGGTGTCCAGAAATGGCCTGATACTTTCAGTGTCCTAGTCCGGACGGTCTAGATCCGGGCGCCAACCGGAGGTAATCGGGTAGCGGCGGTCGCGGCCAAAGGCACGGGAGCTGATCCTGGGGCCGGGCGGTGCCTGGCGCCGTTTGTATTCGTTAACGGCGACCAGGCGCGCTACTTTGCGCACTTCGGCCTCGGTGAAGCCGGCGGCGATGACTTCGGCCAGCGACTGGTCCTGCTCGACGTAGCGTTCGAGGATCGGATCGAGCCGGGCGTAAGGCAACAACGATTTCTCGTCAAGTTGCCCGGGCGCCAGTTCGGCCGTCGGCGGACGGTCGATGATGCCGCGGGGAATCAGCGGCGAGGTGCGGTTAAGGTGTGCCGCCTGACGGTAGACAGCGGTTTTCAACAGATCCTTGAGCGGTGCGAAACCGCCGCACATGTCGCCGTATAAGGTGCAGTAGCCGGTCGCCAATTCGCTCTTATTTCCGGTCGCCATAAGTAACGATCCGCGAGCGTTGGACCAGGCCATCAGGACCATGCCGCGCAGCCGGGCCTGTAGATTTTGCGCCGTGACGCTGTCGTCCAGTTCGCCGAGCACTGGGTGCAGCGCACCACGCACCGTGTCGATGCTGGCCGCCAGCGGTACCATTTCACAGACGATGCCGAGCCGGCCGGTCAGCTCGGCGGTCAGCTCGGCGCTGAGCTTCGAGGTCGCGGCCATCGGCATGAACACGCCGTGGACGTGCCCGGCACCGAGCGCCTTGACGGCGAGCGCCGCGGTCAGGGCTGAATCGATCCCGCCGGATAGACCGATCACCACGTCGCTGAAACCGTTCTTGCCGAGATAATCGCGCAGCGCCAGCGCTAAGACCGCTTCGACTTCTTCGGCTTCGTCCATTTCGCCGCCGGTCGCAGCCGGCGCCTCCGGCGCCAATACTTGCCAGCCCCCGCCGGTGGCATACTCGGCGATGACCCAGTCTTCACGGCAGTGGGCGGCACGATGCGCCACCCGGCCGTCTTCGGCGAGCAACAGCGATCGACCATCGAACACCAGTTCGTCCTGGCCGCCGACTTGATTGCAATAAGCGACCGGGATGCCGTTTTCGAGGGCCCGCTTTTGCATCACTTCGAGCCGTTCGGCATATTTGCCGCGCGCGTAAGGCGAAGCATTCGGCGCGACCAGCAGTTCGGCCCCGGCGCCGCGCGCCAGCTTCGCCGGCGAAGCGAACCAGCCGTCTTCGCAAATGATCACGCCGACCCGCAGATCGGCACACCGCATGACCAGTGGTGCGTGACCGGCGGTGAAATAGCGCCGCTCGTCGAAGACGGCATAATTCGGCAAACAATGTTTGTGATAAAGAGACTTGATTTCTCCGTCAGCCAACCATGCGGCGCTGTTGTACAACGCCCCCGACTCGCGCCATGGGACACCGACGACGGCGGCAATACCGGTCGCGGCGCCGGCCAACTCGCGCAAGGTGCGCTCAGCGGCGTCGAGAAAGCCGCGGCGCAGCAATAGATCCTCGGGCGGGTAGCCGCACAGCGCCAGTTCGGGAAAGACGACAAGGTCGGCCTGCCACCGATCGCGCGCCGTGGCGATGTGTTCGGCCAGACGCGCCGCATTACCGGCCAGGTCGCCGACCGTCGGGTTGAATTGCAACAAGGCGAGGCGCATGGGGGAGAAATTCGAATTGCGAAATTCTAAACTGAGCGTCCCTGGCGCCGGGGTCGATTTTCGGATTTCATATTCGAACTTTCACCGGCGATCAAGCAAGGTTTTCATCGCGGTGCCGAGCTGCGTCGGGGTGCGCACCGTGGCGGCGCCGGCTTTTTCCAGGGCCTGGAATTTGGCTTCGGCCGTCCCTTTGCCGCGCGCGATGATCGCCCCGGCGTGGCCCATCCGTTTGCCGGGCGGCGCCGTGACGCCGGCGATGTAGGCGACCACCGGCTTGGTGACTTCGGCGGCGATGAATTCGGCCGCTTCCTCCTCGGCGCTGCCGCCGATCTCGCCGACCATGATGATGCCGTCGGTTGCCGGATCGTCCTGGAACAGGCGCAGACAATCGATGAAATTGGTCCCTTGCAGCGGGTCGCCGCCGATGCCGATGCAGGTGCTCTGCCCGAGACCGGCCTGCGTCGTCTGGTGCACCGCCTCGTAGGTGAGTGTCCCGGAACGGGAGACGATACCGATGCCGCCGGCGCGGTGGATGTGGCCGGGCATGATACCGATCTTGCACTGCTCCGGGGTGATGATACCGGGGCAGTTGGGACCGATCAGCCGGCACTCGGGATGCTGGTCGAGAACTGCCTTGACTTTTAGCATATCGAGCACAGGAATGCCCTCGGTAATACAGACGATCAGCCCGATGCCGGCGTCGAGCGCTTCGAAAATCGCGTCGGCGGCATAAGGCGGCGGGACGAAAATCACGCTGGCCTCGGCACCGGTGGCAGCCACCGCGTCGTGTACGGTATCGAACACCGGCAGTTCGAGGTGCGTCTGACCGCCTTTGCCGGGGGTGACGCCGCCGACCATATTCGTGCCGTACTCGATGGCCTGGCGGGAATGAAACGTCCCCTGGCTGCCGGTAAAACCCTGGCAGATGACCTTGGTGTCGCGATCGATCAAAACGCTCATCGGTGCTTCTCGTTGATATTCGATAAAAAAAGAACGGCGGCGCGGCAGGCGGTCAGTGCGCGCTGCGCGCCGCTTCGACCGCCAGCCGGGCGCCGCGCTCGAGATCGGGGGCGGTGGTAATCGCCAGGCCGCTGGCTTCGAGCAGCCGATAGCCGGCCTCGACGTTGGTGCCCTCGAGGCGGACGATGACCGGGACTTTGACGGCCACTTCGCGAACCGCGGCGACGATGCCCTCGGCGACCAGATCGCAGCGGACGATACCGCCGAAAATGTTGACCAGGATCGCTTTGACCTGCGCGGCGCCGAGGATGATCTTGAAGGCTTCGGCGACGCGCGCGGCGTTGGCGCCGCCGCCGACGTCGAGAAAGTTCGCCGGCCGGCCGCCCTGGCGCTGGATTTCATCCATCGTCGCCATCGCCAGGCCGGCACCGTTGACCATGCAGGCGATATCGCCGTCGAGCGTGATGTAGTTCAGGCCGTGGCGGCCGGCTTCCAGTTCGGCCGGGTCTTCCTGTCTCTCGTCGCGCAGCGCGGCGATCGCGGCCTGGCGGAACAGGGCGTTGTCATCGACGTTGATCTTGGCGTCGAGGGCAAGCAGGTCGCCGCGCGGCGTGATGACCAGCGGATTGACCTCGATCAGCGCCAGATCACGCTCGACGAACAACCGGTAAAGGCCGGCCATCAGGCGCGATAACTGCTTGATCTGCGCTTCGTCGAGGCCCAGCGCGAAGCCCATCCGGCGACACTGGAAGCTCTGCAAGCCGGCCGTCGGGTCGATCGCGATCGTGAAAATTTTCTCCGGCGTCTGCGCCGCCACTTGCTCGATATCGACGCCGCCGGCGGCCGAGCCGACGAAGCTGATCCGCCGGCGGCTGCGGTCGATCAACACGCTGAGGTAAAGCTCGGCGGCGATATCCGAGGCCTCGGCCACCAGCACCGTGTTCACCGGCAAGGCCCGGCCACCGGTCTGGTAAGTCTTTATGTGCATGCCCAGCATGCGGCCGGCGATCTCGCCGGCTTCATCCGGCGTCCGGGCCAGTTTGACGCCACCGGCCTTGCCGCGGCCGCCGGCGTGCACCTGAGCCTTGATCACCCACTGCCCGCCGCCGAGCGTCCGGGCGGCCTCAACCGCCGCTTCGGCACTCGCCGCCGCCTCGCCGGCCGGCGTCGATATTCCATACTGGTTGAACAACGCCTTGGCCTGGTATTCGTGTAAATTCATTCGTCGGTCACTCTAGGTCAAGCAGAAAAAACAAGGTCCGAAGCGGTCCGTCCCCGGATCCAATCCGGGGCTGGCAGGGAACTGATGCGAACCGCCATTCAGGTAAACTGTGCCGGAAGAGACGGCGGGGCGTGTATTCTGGTATAAAACCAGGCCACAGGCAAACCGCGGCCGCGAAGGACGGCACGACGGTACGACCCGCCCGGCCGTCCGCCGGAAACGCTGACCGCTGACCGCCGCCTCACCCGGACCGCCGGGCGGCGGCGGTGACGCCGCAACGCCGCGGTAACGAGAACGGCCGGCCGGCGGTTTGATTACAACAGGGAGGGCACGCACCCTACTGCTCACCCGCGGAAAGGAATTCGTCATGGATGTGCCGGCGAGCGAGACAGCCTACATGACACAACCGGTTTTTCAACTGACTGACGAGGAATTCGCGCGCCGCGCGTTGAATTACCTCAACATCTTCCGGCTGGTGATCGCCACCGGCCTGATGATGGTCGTCCTGTCGCCGCCGATCGTCAGCGAACTGTCGAGCGGCAGCCTGGAACTGGCCAGGATGGCGGCTTTCGTCGATTTCATCGCCGCCCTCGGTCTTGGCCTGGCCTGGGTTTACGGCCAGATGAACGCCCAATCCCTGACCAGCAAGTCGATGGCCACCGACCTGATCGTCGTGACCTTGCTGCTCTACGCCTTCGGCGGCCTCGACAGCGGCCTCGGCCTGCTTTTGATGTTCACCGCCGGCATCGGTGGCCTGATCCTCTCGACCCGCAACGCGCTTTTTTTCGCGGCGCTGGCGACGATCTCGATGCTCGGCGTCACGCTGCTGCTCGGTCTGGTCGGCAACGAATCGCGCACTGAACTGGCCAAAGCCGGGCTCTATGGCATCGCCACTTTTTTCACCACCATCGGCTGCCTGTTCATCGCCCGCTGGAACCGCCAGAGCCGCCAGCTTGCCCACCGCCGGGGCATCGATATGGCGAACATGGAGCAGGTCAACGAGTTGATCATCAACCGCCTGCGTTCCGGCGTCGTGGTCGTCGACGACCATTTCCAGATCCGCCAGATCAACCGGCTTGGCGCCGAGCTGCTCGGTGTCAAGCCGGCCGGCGGCGGCGATCTGCGCCAGGTCTCGCCGGTGTTGGTCGCCCGGCTGGCCGATTGGCAGGGTAAGAACAAAAGCGGCGGCGACAAAAACGGCGGCGGCCTGTTGCTCGGCGACAGCCAGACGCCGGTCGAACCGGTTTTCGTGCAGTTCCCGACCCGGCGCGGCGGTGGGACGCTGATTTTCCTCGAGGACACCGCCGTGGTCTCGCGACGGGCGCGTGACCTGGCGCAAAGCTCGCTGGCCCGCATCTCGGCGTCGATCGCCCACGAAATCCGCAACCCGCTGGCCGCCATCAGCCATTCAGCGCAATTGCTGCACGAATCGCCGGCTTTGCCGAGCGAGGAAAAACGCTTGCTCGAGATCATCGACGGCCATTGCGAGCGGATGAACGATATCGTCGAAAACGTACTGCAATTAACCCGCCGCGAGCAGGCGCAACAGGAACTGCTCGACCTGGGCGACTGGCTCGAGGATCTGGCCGGGGAATTCGCCCGCGGCAAATCGCTCACCGCCGAAAGATTGATGCTCGAGCGGCCGGAGGGCGAAGTCCTGATCATCGCCGATCCGAGCCAGTTGCACCAGGTCGTCTGGAACCTGGCCGAAAACGCGCTCGTCCACGGCAGCCGCGACGGCCACGAAGTCAAGATCACGCTGCGCGTCGGCCTGCTCGAAGACGGCGAGCGCGTGGCGCTCGACATCCTCGACGACGGTCCGGGCATTCCACCGCAAGCGCGGCTCAATATCTTCGAACCGTTTTTCACGACCAACAAGAAAGGCTCCGGACTCGGGCTCTACCTGGCGCAGAAACTCAGCGAGGCCAACCACGCCGCGCTCGAATATCTCGAACAACCCGGCTACGGCGCCTGCTTCCGGATCACCGTGCGGCGCGCCGCGCTCGAAGACGAAGCCGGCGGCGACGCGCTCGACGCGCCACTCGCCCTGGCCGCGAGGAGCGCCTGAGCGATGCGCACCGCGTTGATCGTCGATGACGAGCCGGATATCCGCGAGCTGCTCAAGATGACCTTGACCCGAATGGATCTTCTGGTCACCGCCGCCGCCAATCTCGCCGAGGCGCGTGCCGCGCTGGCCCGCGAGCGCTTCGATGTCTGCCTGACAGATATGCGCCTGCCGGACGGCAACGGCATCTCGCTGGTCCGCGAGATCAACCGGCACTACATCCACACCCCGGTGGCGATGCTCACCGCCTACGGTAAAGTCGAGGACGCGGTCCAGGCGCTCAAATCCGGGGCGTTCGACTTCGTCTCCAAGCCGGTCAATCTGGAAATCCTGCGCAACCTGGTCAATACCGCGCTGAAGCTCAGACCAGCCGGCCTGCAGGCCGATCGCGACATCGACCAGGATCTCCTCAAGCAAAAACTGGTCGGCCGCTCGCCGGCCATCGCCCAGGTGCGCGAAACGATCGCCCGCCTGGCGCGCAACCAGGCGCCGATTTTGATCAGCGGCGACTCCGGCTCGGGCAAGGAACTGGCGGCGCGGCTGATCCACGACCTCGGGCCGCGCGCCGACGGGCCTTTCGTCCCGGTCAACTGCGGCGCCATTCCATCGGAATTGATGGAAAGCGAGTTCTTCGGCCACCGCCGCGGCAGTTTCACTGGCGCCACCGCCGACAAAGAGGGCCTGTTCCAGGCGGCCAACGGCGGCACACTTTTTTTAGACGAGGTTGCCGATCTACCGCTGACGATGCAGGTCAAGCTGCTGCGCGCGATCCAGGAGCGGACGGTCCGGCCGATCGGCGCGCGCCATGAAATCCCGGTCGATATCCGGCTGCTCAGCGCCAGTCACAAGCCGCTCAAACCGCTGGTCGAAAGCGGCCAGTTTCGCTCCGACCTCTATTTCCGGATCAACGTGATCGAACTGGCGATGCCGCCGCTGCGCGATCGCCCCGAGGACATCGCGCCGCTCGCCCGCCAGTTCCTGCAGCAGATCGCCGCCCAGTGGGGCGGCCCGCCGCGGACGCTCGGCGACGACGCCTTACAGGTGCTGCGCGCCCATTCGTTCCCCGGCAATGTCCGCGAGCTGTACAACGTGATCCAACGCGCCGTGGCGCTCGGCGAGGGCGGCGTGATCGGCGCCGCCGATCTGCAGCTCGAAGCGACGCCGGTCGAAGTGCCGAGTATGCAGCCGGACGGCACCCAAAACCTCGACGACTATATGGAAAACGTCGAACGGCAATTGATCGAACAGGCGCTGAAAGAAGCGCGTTACAACAAAACCGCCGCCGCCCGCCGCCTCGGCATCACTTTCCGCTCGTTGCGCTACAAGCTGCAGAAATACGGCTTGGAGTGAGGCCACATGGCGCCATCATGGCACCATCATGGCCCGAATCGGCCCATCCTGGGCCGCTCGGAGCACGCAAAGTCCGGCTCAGGTCCGGACTTCGCTTCGCTTGGGTTCACATCAACTGCGCCAGATAATGCAGGGCGCGGCGGTAGACGCCGCGTTTGAAAGGGACGACGTGGTGCAACGGATACCAGTAATCGACCCAGCGGAATTCGGCGAACTCGGCCGGCGTCGAGCGGTCGAGGTGGAACAGTTCGTCGCTGCCGGTAAAGCGCAAAAGAAACCAGATTTGCTTTTGACCAATGCACAGCGGGTGCTGGTGATGGCGCTGGAAACGTTTGGGCAGCCGGTAGCGCAACCAGTGGGGAGTGCGGCCGACGATCTCGACGCACGCGGCGCCCAGCCCGGTTTCCTCCTGCAACTCGCGGTACATCGCACCTTCCGGCGTCTCGCCGGGGCGGATGCCGCCCTGCGGAAACTGCCAACCTGGATCGCGCACCCGGCGCGCCCAGAAGACGCGCTGATCGGGGCGCTGGATGACGATCGCGACATTGTGCCGGTATCCTTCGCTGTCAATCATCACTGGCCGTCGGTTGAGTAATATCTTGAGTATGGTAACGAATCCTCGACACCGCTTCTCGCGCCGCGTCGCTTTCTTCACGCTGTTGCTGACCGCCAGCGGGCTCGCCGTGATTCTCGCCCTCGCCCTGGGCAGCGTGACGGCCGGCGGCGACTCCATCTGGTCTGCCTGGCACCAGCCGGAACATCCGCTGCACGACATCTTGTGGCGGGTGCGCGCGCCGCGCGTCGGCGCCGCCTGGTTGACCGGGGCGTTGCTGGCGCTCGCCGGCGTATTGATGCAGGTGCTACTGCGCAATCCGCTGGCCGACCCATACATTCTCGGCGCCAGCGGCGGCGCCGCCTGCTTCGCGCTGTTGGCAATGAGCTTCGCGCCGGCCCTGCCGGTGCCGTTTGCGGCGTTTGCCGGGGCGTTGGCGACGACAATACTGGTCTTCGTCCTGGCCCGCGGGCACGGCCCGTGGAACGGCACCCGGCTGCTGCTCACCGGGGTGATGGTCGCCGCGGCATGGGGGGCGCTGATCAGCCTGTTGCTGAGCCTCGGCCCCGAAGCGCGGCTGCGCGGCATGCTGTTCTGGCTGATGGGCGATCTGAGCTGGGCGGCAACGGCGCCGTGGATGTGGCTGGTCTTTGCCGTTCTGCTCGGCGTGCTGACCTGGATGGCGCGCGCCCTGAACGTCATGGTGCTCGGCGAAACACACGCCGCCCTGCTCGGCGAGGAACCGGTGCGGCTCGCCTGGTCGATCTATGTCGCCGCCTCCCTGGCCACGGCCCTGGCGGTGACGATCGGCGGGGCGATCGGCTTCGTCGGCCTGCTCGCACCGCACCTGATGCGGCTGGCCGGCGGCGCCGACCACCGCTTGCTGCTGCCGGCGTCAGCCTTGTTCGGCGGGCTGTTCCTGACCCTCGCCGACCTGGCGGCGCGGACCGTCGTCGCGCCGCGGCAACTGCCGGTCGGGGTCGTCACCGCATTGCTCGGCGCACCGCTGTTTATCGTTTTGCTCTACCGCAACGCGAGCCGCGGATGAACCGCGATATCGGCCCTCCCCCCCCGCCGGCGCTCGCCTGCCGCCGGCTCGAGTTGTGCCGCGGCGGGCGGACCCTGGTCAGCGGCCTCGACTTCGACCTCCACGCCGGTGAAGTGTGGGGCGTGCTCGGCCCCAATGGGGCCGGCAAAACAACGTTACTTGAAACCCTGGCCGGCCTGGCCCGACCGCAAAGCGGCACCGTCTTGTTGGATGGCGAGCCGCTCTCGGCCTTGCCGCGCAAAACCATCGCCCGCCGGCTCGGCATGCTGCCGCAGCGGCTGCCCGCGGCCTTCGACGCCACGGTACTGGAGGCGGTGCTGATCGGCCGCCATCCGCACCTCAAACCGTGGCAAATGGAAGGGGCGCGCGATTTCGCGTTGGCCCGCCTGGCGCTGCGCCGTACCGGGCTGGCGCCGCTCGCCGCCCGCCCGGTGCGCACCCTGTCGGGCGGCGAAGCCCGGCGCCTGGCATTTGCTGCGTTGCTCGTCCAGACACCGCGCCTTTTGCTGCTCGACGAACCGACCAACCACCTCGACCTGCCGCACCAGCAGCAATTGCTCGACTGCGTCCGCCACGCGACGGGCCGCGGCGCGGCGGCGATCCTCGCGACCCACGACGTCAATCTCGCCGCCGCCTTCTGCGACCGGATCCTGTTGCTTTTCGGCGACGGCGAAACCCGCGCGGGAGAGCGCGACGCCCTGCTCGAGGCACCGCAACTCAGCCGGCTATACGGCTGCCCGCTGCACGCCGTGACGATCGCCGGCCGGCGCTGGTTCATGCCGCTCGCCCGGCTGCCAGCGCCCGGTAGCGCCGGCCGAGACGCAGCACCAGCCAGGTCCACAGAAACAAAACGGGCAACAGGCTGAAGACCAACTGGCTCTTGTCGAGGCCGGCGGCGACCAACCCCCAGAACAACCAACCGGCGGCCACGTCGCTGCCGCGATAGACCACGGTATCGATGAAATTCTTGCTTTTGTATTTGTTGATCCGATCGACCGGCGTAAACAGCATCTCCTTCGCCGGACCGATCAAGCCGTAATTCATCGCCCGCTGCCCGATCTGCACGACGATCACGACGAGCAGCGCCGGCAGGGCACCGAGCACGCCGAAGCCGAGCAGCAGAAGCACGGGCACGACGGCCAGCGTCGCCGCCATGCCGAAGCGCTTGATCAAGCGCACCGTGACCAGCGCCTGCAACAACAGCGCCAGGACGTTGACGGTGAAATCGATATGGCCAAAAATTTGGGTCTGGGCGACGAAATCGCCGGTCGATTCGGCGACCAGAACGGCGCGCAGGTTGTAGAGAAAACCGGCGACGATGTTGTGCAGCAGCATCAGGCCGGCGATCAGCAACAGATACGGCGAAGCCAGCAGGCGACGCACCCCGTCGAGCACGCCGCCAGCCAGTGCCTCCCGATCTTCGGCGCGTTGCACCGCGTCGTGTTCGATGCTGTAGCGGCGTAGCCGGTAAACGCAAAACGTTGCCGCAAGCAGCATAGCGGCGGTCACTAACAGCAGATTGGCGACGCCGATGAGCGGCGCCAGGTAAACCGTCAGCCACGGCCCGGCGATCGCCCCGCTGCTGCCGCCGGCGGCGATCACACCGAACAGGCGGCGAGCCTGGAGGGTGGTGAACAGATCGACCATGAAGCTCCAGAACACCGAGACGACGAACAGATTGAAGACGCTGAGCCAGACGAAAAACGCCCGGCTCAGCGCCGGACCGGCGAACTGCCGCTGAAACAGCAGATAAAACAACACGAGGTGGGCGGCGAAAAACAGATAAACGACCGGCAGGAAAACGCGCCGCGGAAACCGGCCGACCAGCCAGCCGTAAAGCGGCGTCATCGCCAGCATCACAATAAAGGTGGCGGTAAACAGCCACGGGATGTTTTCGACGCCGCCCGCTACGGCCATCGCCTCGCGCACCGGGCGCAGCATGAAATAGCCGCCGAGCAAGCAGAAAAAATAGACGAAAGAGTATGCCACCGGCGGCCATTCGTCACGGCCGACGAGGGTCAGCGGTTTCAACCAAAGGATCGGATCGCGCGGCGCATCGACGGCGGCGGACATGGCAGGCGGCTCACGGCAAAGGGCCGCGGCGCATGGTAGCAGAACGAGCCGGCGTCAGTGCCTGGTTATGACTGATACAGAACGCGATCGCCCGCCGGAATCGATCGCCATTTGCATCATATTTCTGGGCGGGGTAAACTGTCATTGTCAGACATGTAATACAGAACCAACCCGATGCTCGCCATCCGTTTACCGAAAGAAATCGAGGAGCGATTAACCCGGCTCGCAGCCCAGACCGGGCGTACCAAATCTTATTACGCGCGCGAGGCGATCGCGGCACATTTGGAAGATCTGGAAGATCGATATTTGGCAATGCACCGTCTGGAACATCCCACCCGGCGTTGGACGATGGAAGAAATGGAGCAGGGGCTTGATCTGGAAGGTTGAATGGGATGATCGTGCCGCCAAAGAATTACGCCGCCTGAGCGTCGAGGTTCAGCAGAAAATCCTGCGTTTTTTTCGTACTCGAATTTCCGTACCTGAAAACCCCCGCCGGTTCGGCAGAGCGCTGTCCCGCGAGTTACATGGCCTCTGGCGTTACCGGTTGGGCGATTACCGGATGATCTGCCGGATTGAACAAGACCGAATGGTTGTGTTGGTGGTACGGGTTGGTCATCGCAGCCACGTTTATAGATAACGACCGGCTATCTTCCCGCCGCCCACATCCAAACCCCGACAGCCGCTTCAGGCGGCGAAGCATCGAGGTTGTTCAGCCCTCGACCACCTGCACGCTCTGCCCGGGGCGGAGGCGTTCGTTGCCGCGGATGATGACCTGGCTGCCCGCGGTGAGATCGCCGAGGACTTCGATGCGCTCTTCGTTGCCGATGCCGGTGGTCACATCGACGCGGCGGGCGGTCATGTCCTCGCCGACGACGAAGACCGCGATGCCGTCGCCACGCAGGACCAGCGCGTCGCGCGGCACCGACAGCACTTCGCGCTGGCCGGCGACCGGGATCGCGAGGCGCACGGTCTGGCCGGCGGCATAGGCGCCGGGCGGGACGTCAAGGCGCAATTCAAACACGTGCGTCGCCTCATCGCCGAGCGCGACCACGGTGCGCACCCGGCCTTCACCGCGCACCGCGCCGGCTTGGACCGGCAGGTACAGGCCGTCACTGACGAACGGCAGATAATCGAGCGGCGGACGGGCGACGACTTCGAGGTGGTCGGGATCGACGATCCGCGCCACCGCCTCGCCGACCGCGACCCGCTCGCCCGGATTGCGCAAACGTTCGACGACCTTGCCGGCGAACGGGGCGCGGATCCGGGTGCGTTCGATCTGATCTTGGGTCTGCGCCAGGCGGCTTTCGGCGACTTTGAGTTCACTGGCGGCGATCCGGGCATCGGAACGGGTCTGGGCCAGCGTGCTGGCGGCCGTCAGATGCCGTTCGCTGAGCTGCTCCTGGCGCTCGCTTTCGCCTTGCAGGTAGGCCAGCCGGGCGCGGGCCCGTTCGACCTCGGCGGCCAACTCGGCGGCGCGCAGGACCAGCGCGGTGTCTTCGATTCGGGCGATCTCGTCGCCGGCGGCCACCCGCGTCCCGACTTCGGCGACCGACAGCAGGCGGCCTTCGACTTCCGCCGCCAGCCGGGCGTCGGCGCGGCTGATCACCGTGCCCGCGACCCAGGTCATCGGCGCCATCGACTCGATGCTCACCGGCGCCACGCGGACCGGAGCCGGCGGTTCCTGGGCCGCCGTCCCGACGGCCACCGTCAGCGCGGTGAGCAGCAAACCCGTGTTCCTCATCGCGCTCGCCGAACCGCCCGCGACCCGTCGGCCAGCGATGTCCTTCATCTTTCTCATTTCACCACCGTTCCGATCGCCGCCGCCGGCGAGAAGGTGCGCCGCCTGGCAAGGGTGGCCTCGCCAAGGCGCAATAGACTGGGCAGCAGAATCAACGTAAACACCGTACTCAACAGCATGCCGCCGACGATCACCGCCGCCAGGCCGCGGTACAACTCGCTGCCCGAGCCCGGCAGCAACCATAACGGCAACATGCCGAAGACGCTGGTCAAGGTACTCATCAGGATCGGCCTGAGGCGCAACTGGACCGCCGAATGCACCGCCGCCGCCCGCGCCAGCCCCTCTTCCCGTTCGCCCTGGCGGGCGCGATAGACCAGCAAAATGGCATTGTTAACAACCAGGCCGAGCAAAATCACAAATCCGATCATCGTCATCAAATCGAGCGGTTGCGGTGTAAAAAGCGCGGTCAGGCGCAACACGACAAGCCCACCGACGGCGGCCATCGGGATCGTAGTCATCACCAGCAAGCTGTCGCGGAAAGACTGGAACAGAGCACTGATCAAAAGATATAAGATCACCATCGCCAAAATAAAACTGCCCGACATCGAGCGCAGCGCTTCGCTGAGCGCCTCGGCCGTACCGCGGAACAGAATGCTGCCGTCTTCCGGCAAGGCGGTGCGGATCTGCGGTACGACATCGCGTTCGATGGTTTTCAGTACGTCCTCCAACGCCAGGCCGGCCGGCGGTGTGACTTGCAGCGTAATCGTCCGCCGCCGATCGACGCGGCGGATCTGGTTGGGGCCGGCGGTGCGGGTCAGGCGGGTCAACTCGCCGAGCGTCTGGATTTCGCCGCTCGGCGTCGCCAGCGGGATCGCCGCCAATTCCTCGGGCGTGCGCCATTCATCGGCGCGCAAGACGATATTCATCCGCCGGTTGCCGTCGAAATACTCGCCGACGAACGCCCCGTCGCCGAGGGCCCGAACCACGGTACCCATCCGCACCCGGTTCCAGCCGACTTCGGCGATGCGCCGGTCATCGGGGATCAACCGGATTTCGGGTTCGGCCATTTCGAGCGCCGGCTGCGGCTGGACCTGGACACCGGGCAACGCCTGGCGCAACGCCTCGAATCCGCGAGTGGCGGCGGCCAGAAGTTGGGGGTAATCGGCGCTGCCCAGATCGACATCGATCCGCCGCCCGCCGCGACCCCCGAAAATCGGCGCCCGGCTGACTCCGCCGAAAGTGTCGGGAAAACCAGTGATTGCATCCTGGTTCAACACTTCCAACATCCGCTCGACCTCGCCGTCGTCAGCGGCGCGGGCGCCGATAAACGCGCCGCTGCCGAAAAAGCCGAGAAACGTGTTGCGAATCTTCGGCTCGCGCTCGCCGTCGAGATAAGGCCGGAGCCGGTCGTTGATGACTTCGACGATTTCGTGCTCGGCGGCCTCCATGCCGGTACCCGGCGGGGTGACCAGAAAACCGAAAACGAAATTGCGCTTGCCCTCGGGCAAATAGTCGGTTGCCGGCATCAAAAGCAAGGCGAACAGCAGCGGGCCGAGCGTCAGACCGGCGATCCAGGCGAAACGCTGGCGGGGCGTCGCGGTCAAGCGCATCACGCCGTCGGCGATGCGCCGCCAGGTATCGGCGTTACGGTCCTTGAGGCCGCTGCCGCCGAGTAGCCGACCGGCCGCCGCCGGCAGCACTGTGATCGCGACGATCAGCGAGGCGATGATCGCCGCCGAAATAGTCAGTGCCAGGTCGCTGAACAACTGGCCGGCTTCGTCGCGCAAAAAGATCACCGGCAGGAAAATCGCCACCGTCGTCGCAGTCGAAGCGACCAGCGCCCCCCACACCTGATCGACGCCGGTCTTCGCCGCCGCTGCGGGTTCACGACCCGCCTCGCGCAGCCGGACGATATTTTCAAGGACGACGATCGCCGCGTCGAGCACCATGCCGATGGCGAACGCCAGGCCGGCGAGCGAAATGATGTTCAGCGTCCGGCCGAGGGCGTTCATCACGATGAACGAGGCGAACAGGCACAGCGGGATCGCCAGCGCCACGACCAGCGTCGCGCGCAACTTGCGCAGGAACCACCACAACACGCCGACGGCAAGGATGACGCCGATGAGCAAATTATTGCGCACCATGCTGATCGCCGCGCGGATATAGATCGAGTTGTCGGACGACTGCGTGATCTTGAGGCCGCGCGGCTTCAGCTCGGTGCGTTCGAGTTCAGCCACCGTGCGCTTGAGTTCGCTCATGATCTGAAGGACATTGGCGCCGCTTTCGGCGACCACATTGATGGCGATCGACGGCCCGCCGTTTTGCGTGAACACCGCGCCGCGATCCTGCATCGCCCGTTCGACGCGCGCCAGATCGCGCAGCCGCACCGGCCGGCCCTGGCGCCAGTCGAGCACGAGGTCGCCGAGTTCGGCGGCATCCAGCTTGCCGGCGAAACGCACGGTGTATTGCCGGCGCCCGACCTCATTGAAGCCGGCCGAGACATCCTGGTTGCTGCCCACCTGATCGCCGATCGTACTGAGATCGACGCCCAGCGACGCGGCGCGGTACGGGTCGAACGTGATCCGAATCTCCTCGCCGCGGCCGCCGAACACCCGCGACGAGGCGACACCCGCGATGCGCTCGAACCGCGGCCGGATCACCTCCTCGACGAAATCCTGGTAGCCGACGATCTCCCGGTCGTTGCCGGGCAGCGTCTGGATCGCGAACCAGGCGATCGAATCGCCGCGGTTGTCGCTGCCCAGACGCACCGTCGGCTCGGTGACATCGACCGGGTAACGCGGTACCTGGTTGAGCCGGTTCAGCACCTCGATCAGCGCCCGGTTCATGTCGGCTTCGAGATCGAATTCGAGGTTGATCGAGCCTTCACCCTGCGCCGCGGTCGAGGTCATCCGGCGCAGTCCCGGGATGCCGCGCAGCATGTTCTCTTGCGGTTCGATGATCTCCGCCTCGACTTCCTGCGGCGCCGCGGCACGCCACCCGGTGTTGACCGAAATCTGCGGCCGCTGCACTTCGGGCGTGAGCTGCACCGGCAGCGCCGTCAGGCTCAGAACACCGAAAATGGCGAGTAGGATGCCGCCGACGGCGACCGCGACCTTGTTAGCCAGGGATAGACGGGTGAGGATCAAGCAGTGGAATCCTGTTGACGGGGAGAAGCGCAATCGCCGGCGTACTCGCGCCGGCGATAAAAAGACCGGGAATCTACGAAATAATTCCCTTCCTGAACGATCGATCCGAATGGCTCCTTCCCCCGTCAACGGGGGAAGGTCGGGATGGGGGCAACCGGGGGAGTGGGCTCCCTGCCCCGACTTGCAGCCGCAGTCCGCTGGCCGCCCGCCCTCGCATGGCGTATCCTACTCGGCCGCAGCCTTCGACACCGTCCCCATATGGAATACGACGACATCATCATCGGCGCCGGCACGGCCGGCTGCGTACTGGCCAACCGGCTGAGCGCCGGCGGCACGCGACGCGTCCTGCTGCTCGAGGCCGGCGGCCGCGACTGGAATCCGTTCATCCATATGCCGGCGGGGCTCGCCCAACTGGTCCGCCATCGCGGTCTCAACTGGAACTACTGCACCGAGCCGGAACCCGAGCTGGGCGGCCGGCGGTTGTATTGGCCGCGCGGCAAGGTCTTGGGCGGCAGCAGCAGCATCAACGCCATGTGCTACGTGCGCGGCCAGCCCGCAGATTACGACGGCTGGGCCGCGGCCGGCAATCCCGGCTGGGGCTTCGCCGACGTCCTGCCGTATTTCATGAAAAGCGAGGACCAGCAGCGCGGCGCCTCGCCATGGCACGGCACCGGCGGGCCGCTCGCCGTTTCCGACCTGCGCCATACCAATCCGCTGTCCGGGGTGTTCCTCGCCGCGGCGAAAGCCGCCGGCTACCCGGCCAACGACGATTTCAACGGCGCCCGGCAGGAAGGTTTCGGCTACTACCAGGTCACGCAGCGCGACGGCCAGCGGTGCAGTGCCACCGCCTGGCTCGAACCGGTCAAAGAGCGCGACAACCTGACGATCGTGATCCGCGCCCTGGCCGAACGCCTCGTCTTCGACGGCCGGCGCGCCGCGGGTGTGCGCTACCGCCACCAGGGGAAAAGCTTCACCGCCCACGGCGGCCGGATCATCCTCGCCGGCGGAGCGATCAATTCGCCGCAGCTTCTGATGCTCTCGGGTATCGGTCCGGCCGATCATTTACGCTCTCTCGACATCCCCGTGGTCCACCCCCTGCCCGGGGTCGGTGCCAACCTACAGGACCATCTCGACGTCTGCACCCTGCAAAGCTGCACGCAGCCGATCACTTACGATCAGCTCAACGAAATCGGCGTCGGGCTGCGCTACTGGTTGAGCCACGAAGGCATCGGCAGTTCGAACATCGCCGAAGCCGGCGGTTTCGCCAAAAGCCGCCACGCCGGCGACGACCGCCCGGACGTGCAGTTCCATTTCGTCCCGGCCCAGCTCGACGACCACGGTCGCAACCGGCTACCGGGCTACGGCTACACGCTGCACGCCTGCCCGCTGCGGCCGCAAAGCCGCGGCCGGCTGTTGCTCGACTCGGCCGATCCGGCCCGCCCACCGGCCATACACGCCCACTATCTGGCGGCCGAATACGACCGCCGGATGATGATCGAATGCGTTCGGATGAGCCGGGAGATCTTCGCCGCCGCGCCGTTCGCGCCCTACCGCGGCCCGGAGATATTTCCAGGCGATGCGATTCGTGACGACGCTGCTCTGCTCGCCTTTGTCCGGCGCAAAGCCGAGACGATTTACCACCCGGTCGGCACCTGCAAGATGGGTCGTGACGACGCCGCGGTCGTCGATCACCGCCTGGCCGTGCACGGCTTGGAGGCCCTGCACGTCGTCGATGCCTCCGTCATGCCGCAACTGACCAGTGGCAATACCAACGCGCCAGTGCTGATGATCGCCGAAAAAGCCGCCGATTTATTGCTGGAGTCGGTGCCGTGAAGCGCACCTGGCTTCTTTATCTATTTCTGCCGCTCGCCGCGCTGACGCCGTTGGCGACTGCCGAGTTGTCGATTTTCGGCTGGATAGAACGGGTGCAGATCCTGGACGGAGCTTTGATCCTGAAAGCCAAATTCGACACCGGCGCCGCGACGTCGTCACTCGACGCGACCGAGATCCAGATCTTCCGCCGTGCCGAACGCCGCTGGGTGCGTTTCACGGTCAGAGCGACCAACGACGGCGAACCGCTGGTGCTCGAACGGCCGGTGCTGCGCACGGTGCGCATCGTCCGCCACGACGGCGCACACCAACGCCGCGCGGTCATCAGCCTCGATGTCTGCTTCGGCAACCACCATCGCGAAGTAGAATTCACGCTGATCGACCGCCGCGAATTCATCTATCCGGTCCTCCTCGGACGCAGCGCCCTGGAAGGCGCGGCGCTGGTCGATCCGGGAGCGACTTTTCTCAGCAAGCCTCAGTGTTTTAGCCCAGATCGCAAGGCAAGCGAGCCGCCGGTGCACCCATGAAAACCCTTCCCCATTGGCTGGTGCTGAGTCTGCTGCTGGCTGCCGCCGGCGGCGGGTTATTCGCCTATAAGCGGCAGGTTCTCGGTTACCCACTGACGCCCGGCGAAGTGAGCACCGCCTGGACCGTCCAGACCCGCGTCCAGTTCAAAGGCGACGGCGGGCCGCTCAAAGTCACGCTGCGCCTGCCGGCCCAAACCCCGGGGTTCGCCCGCCTCAACGAGCATTTCGTGTCGCGCGATTTTGGCCTGACGGTCGAAAAAAGACAACTGGCGCGCACCGCGGTGTGGGCCAAGCGGCGGGTCAGCGGCACCCAGACCCTGTATTACCGCGCCACCTTTTATCCCACTGGCCTGCCGGCGGCGCTGCCGCCCAGCCCGAACTATCCGCCGCTGCCAGCGCTCGACGAACCGTTCGCCACGGCGCTGCGCAACATCGTCTCCAAAGTGCGCGATCATTCGGCCGATATCGCCAGTTTCAGCGCCGAGATGCTGCGCCGCCTGAACTCCGGCGACCCCGACGAGGATTTCCAGCTATTCCTGAGCGACCCGGTCTACCGCGCCGACCGCGTGGCGCTTGCCCGGCTGCTGCTCGCCGGGGCCCGCATCCCGACGTTGAAAGTCAACGGCTTGAAACTCGGTGTGCAGAGCAACAACCTGCCGCCTCTGCCTTACCTTGCGGTTCACAACGAGCAGCACTGGCTGTTTTTCGACCCGCAAAGCGGCCAACTGGGCCTGCCCGCCGATTATCTGGTTCTGTGGTTCGGCGACGCGCCGGCGACCGGCATCGAGGGCGGCGAAGTGCTGGGCGTACGCTACGCCGTGCAATCCAGCGAACTCAGCAGCCTGCAACTGGCGATCGAAAATACCGGGCTGGCGCACCCCTGGCTGGCCCGTTTCTCGCTGCTCGCTCTGCCGCTACACAGCCAATCGCTGTTCGAAGTCCTGCTTCTCGTTCCGGTCGGCGCCTTCATCATCGTCCTGCTGCGCAACGTCGTCGGCGTGCGCTCCTTCGGCACCTTCATGCCGGTACTGATCGCGCTCGCTTTCCGCGAAACCCGCCTGCTCGCCGGCATCCTGATGTTCGCCTTGATCGTCGGCACGGGCCTGTTGCTGCGTTTTTATCTGGAGCGGCTCAAATTGCTGTTGGTCCCGCGGCTCGCCGCGATCTTGACCATCGTCGTGATGCTGATGGCGGCGATCAGCATCATCACCTACCAACTCAATCTCGAGGTTGGGTTGTCGGTGGCCCTGTTCCCGATGGTCATCATGGCCATGGTCATCGAACGGATGTCGATCGCCTGGGAGGAAAGCGGGCCGCGCAACGCTCTGATCGACGCCGCCGGCTCGCTGGCGATCGCCGCCCTCGCCTACTTGACGATGGAAAATCACCTGGTCCGCCACCTGGTGTTGGTCTATCCCGAACTGTTGCTCGTCATGCTCGGCGCGATCATCGCCCTCGGCCGCTACACCGGCTACCGCCTGAGCGAGTTGCGCCGTTTCAAACCGCTGGCCGAGGGCGGTTGAGATGTCATTCGTCGCCCACTGCCGCCGCCTCAAAAACGCCGGTGTACTCGGCCTGAACGAGCGCAACGGCGATTACATCATGCGCTACAACGAGCGGCGCTTCTACCCACTGGTCGATGACAAAATCCTGTGCAAACAGCGGCTTGAGGCTTGTGGCATTCCGGCGCCGCGGCTCATCGCCCGGATCCGCACCCAGCACGAAGCGGCGAGGCTCAGCGAGGTGCTCGGCGCACTGCACGAATTCGCCATCAAGCCGGCCCACGGCAGCGGCGGCAGCGGCATCCAGGTGATCGTCGCGCGCCGCAACCGGCGTTGGGTGACCGCCGGCGGCCGCTTGCTCGATGTGCCTGACATCGCGCATTTTGTCGCCAATATACTCAGCGGCATGTACAGCCTGGGCGGCCAGCCCGACGAAGCGATGATCGAGACCTTGATCCACTTGCACCCGTGCTACCAGGGATTCAATCTGACCGGCATTCCCGACCAGCGGATCATCGTCTATCGCGGCTACCCGGTGATGGCGATGATCCGGCTGCCGACGCGCCAATCGGACGGCAAGGCCAACCTGCACCAAGGCGCGGTCGGCTGCGGCATCGACTTGGCCAGCGGCCGGACGATCAGCGCCGTGATGCACAACCAGCCGGTCGAGGAGCATCCCGACACCGGCGCCGCCCTCGGCGGTTTCATCATTCCCGAATGGCCCCGCATGTTGTGGATGGCCGCCCGCTGTCACGACGCCGTCGGCCTCGGCTACATGGGCGCCGACATCGTCATCGACCGCGAACACGGACCGCAGATCCTCGAACTCAACGCCCGCCCGGGCCTGGCGATCCAGATCGCCAACCGCGCCGGCCTCGGCCGCCGGCTCAAAGCGATTGACCGGCTGCCGGCCGACGGCCTGTCCGCCGACGTCCGCGTCAGACGCGCCCTTCTCCTCGCCGCCGCCGGCTGGGCTCCGGCCGCCGCCGGCAAAATCGCCGAGCGGATACCACCCCATGCAGACGAACTCGCCGAACCCGGCGCCGCCCGCATCTGAAGCACGGGTCAGATCGCAACGGCAATAACCGCAGACTGCCGCGTGCCCGGCACCCGGCCGGTCAAGCGCCAACCGCTGCCAGCAAACGGCGCAATAGGCGGTCCTGATTGACCTTGAGAGCGCAAGTCACATCGAGGCAACCACGATGACATTCGTCAGAACACGCCGCCGGTTCATAGGGTTCACGCTGGGATGGGTATTGTGGCTGCCGCTCGCCGCGGCGGCCGACGGCATCGTGCCGAATGCCCCGTTGGCCCCGCCATTCGTCCTGGCCGACGACCGCGGCGTCGAGCACTCGTTTCCGAGCGGCGACGCCGGGGTCGATATCTACCTGTTCTGGGCCACCTGGTGCCCCTACTGCAAAGCCCTGATGCCGCACCTGCAAAGCCTGCGGGACGAGTACGGCGAGCAGGTCAGGGTTTACGCCTTCGACATCCGCGATGACGGCAATCCCCGCGCCGTACTCGATGAGCAGGGTTACGATTTTACGCTGCTGCCCGCGGCCGACGCGGTGAGCGAGCTTTACGGCGTGTTGGCCACGCCGGGGGTTTATCTGGTCGATCGGAGCGGCCGCATCCGTTTCAATCTCTACACGCTCATCACCGGCGACAACGCCGCGTTCGAGAAGCTCAACCATGCCCGCAAAGCGGCGCGGCGCGCCCCGTGGTGGGCGGCCGAAATCCGTCGCGCCATCGACCGCATCCTCGCTGGCGAAGCGGGCAGTGCCGGCCGGCCGGCCGGCAGCGGGTCATGAAGCGCCGCGTTTTTATCCGGATCGTCCACTACCCGAGCGGCACGTTGCTTGCCGCCGGGCCGCAAGGTTACGGCCTCATGCCCTTCGAGGGCAACTTCTACATCCGCCGCCGCCACCTGCTGGCCGGAAGCTACCGCCACAGCGGGATACCTGGGCTTTGTCCTTATAAAGGACTTTATTTGTGGCTCGACCTCGTGCTCCCCGGCGGTGAAATCGTCCCGCGTCTCGCCTGGCGTTACGTACTGCCCAACCCACTGTTGCCTTTTATCGCCTTCCGCGTCGCCCTGCCCGGCAACCACCCGGCACTGCGCGTCGAATACACCCCAGCCGAGGCGACCGGGTCATACTAGTCCAACCGTAAGTATTGCCTCATTCAGCTTGTCTCTCAGCGTTCGTGGCAAGGCGTTGGCGCGAAGTGCGTAGCCGGGCCTACGTTGAGCGCCAACAACGCAGTCCACGGGCGCTGAGAGGCAAGCCCTGCGGGGGCTACGGACGAATCCGCCTGCGGCGTTAAAGTACCTCGACATAGAATTACTATGCCTTCGGCACTTTGCCTTGCAGGCGAATCCGTCCGGAGCCCTGAATGTGGCAATACTTGCGGTTGGACTAGTAAGCTTGACGCATTGACCGTCCGTTGTCTTCTGCCGGAAGGCTCGCACCTGTAGCGGGTTGACGTTGATCCCGGGCTGGCCGGCCGCACGACACCCCGTACAATCCGATGCGTTGGCAAGCCCTGCAATCGCCCTTTAAGGCGTGCGACAATGGGCGGCGCAGCGGCGGTGTGGTGCCAGAAGAACGGGCCGTCGCATCTCTTTATTTCATCTCATCGGCAAGGAGTGGTCATGACCGAACTTGCGGTATTGAAAGAGCGCGCGCCCGGCGAAAGGCGGGTCGCGATCGATCCGCCCACCGCGGCCAAACTGGCCGCCGCCGGCTGGCGGGTCCGGGTCGAGTCCGGTGCCGGCGAGGCGGCGGGCTTTCCCGACGCGGCCTACCCGCAGGCTGAAATCGTCGTCGAGCGGGCCGCGCTGCTCGCCAGCGCCGAAGTCACCGTCTGGGTCCAACCGCCGGAGGTGGCGGCGATCGGCCAGATGAAAGCGGGCACGATGGCGCTCGGACTCCTTTTCCCGCACCGCCACCCCGAATTGGTCGCGGCGCTGAACGCCAACCGCATCTCGCTGCTGGCGCTCGAGGCCGTGCCGCGCATCACACGCGCCCAGGCGATGGACGTGCTGTCGTCGCAGGCCACAGTCGCTGGCTACGAAGCGGCGCTGCTCGCCGCTGATCTCTCGCCGCGGCTGTTTCCGATGCTGACCACTGCCGCCGGTACGCTGCGCCCAGCGAAGGTCGTGGTCATCGGCGCCGGGGTCGCCGGCTTGCAGGCGATCGCCACGGCGCGCCGTCTCGGGGCGCAGGTCGAGGCTTACGATATCCGCGCCGCGGCGCGCGAACAGGTCGAATCGCTCGGCGCCCGCATGATCGACACCGGGGTCAACGCCGAAGGCGAAGGCGGTTATGCCCGCGACCTGACCACCGAGGAAAAAGCGCAGCAGGCCGAGGCCCTGGCCCGCCACCTGGCGAAGGCCGACGCGGTGATCGCCACCGCGGCACTGCCCGGCCGGCCAGCACCGAAAATCGTCAGCCGGGCGATGGTCGAGGGCATGCAGCCCGGCTCGGTGATCCTCGACCTGGCGGCCGAATCGGGCGGCAACTGCGAACTGACCGTACCCGGCGAGCAGGTCATCCATCAATACGTGACGATCGCCGGCCCGTTGAACCTCGCCAGCCGCGCGGCGCTGCACGCCAGCGAGATGTTCGCGCGCAACGTCGCCAACCTGCTCGCCCTGCTGCGCGATCAGGAAGGCAAGCTGCTCTTGGACACGGCAGATGAAATCATCCAAGGGTGCCTGATGACCCATGACGGCCGGACGGTCCACCCGTCGCTGGCCGGTCGATAGGAGAGCGAAATGGAAGGCTGGATTGCACTTTACCTGTTCATGCTCGCCGCAGTCGCCGGCTACGAGGTGATCTCGAAGGTCCCGGCGGTGCTTCACACCCCGCTGATGTCGGGCTCGAACTTCATTCACGGCATCGTCCTGATCGGCGCGATGGTGGCTCTCGGCCAGGCCGGCGACGATCTCGAACGGACGATCGGATTTATCGCCGTGCTGCTCGCCGCCGGCAACGTCGTCGGCGGCTACGTCGTCACCGAGCGCATGCTCGAAATGTTCAAGTCGTCGAAAGGAGCGAGCAAATGAGCGTCCCTTACTGGATTTCGGCGCTGTATTTCATCGCGGCGCTGCTCTTTATCCTCGGCCTCAAGGCGATGAGTTCGCCGGTCACGGCGCGGCGCGGCATTATCTGGGCCGGAGCCGCGATGGGGTTGGCCTCGATTGTCACGTTCTGGCACCCGGCGGTCGCCGTGCAGGCCGGACTCGGCACCAACATCGGCCTGATGGTCGGCGCGATCGCGCTCGGCGGCGGACTCGCCTGGTACAGCGGCCGGCGGGTGGCGATGACCGACATGCCGCAGATGATTGCGTTGTTCAATGGCATGGGCGGAGGCGCGGCGGCGGCGATCGCGGCGATCGAGCTGCTCAAGGCCGAAGTCCATGCCCCCGTCGTCATGGCGCTGGCCGTGCTCGGCGCCCTGATCGGCGCCGTCGCTTTTTCCGGGTCGCTGATCGCCTTTGCCAAATTGCAGGGCTGGATGCGCAAGGTCTGGCGCTTTCCCGGCCAGCAAATCTTCAACCTGCTGGTCTTCGCCGGCGCCGTGGGTCTGGCGGTGTGGCTGTGGCTCGGCCACGCCGATCCGGCGCTGGTGCTCACTTTTTTTGCCCTGGCGCTGGTCTTCGGTGTGCTGATGACCGTGCCGATCGGCGGTGCCGACATGCCGGTCGTGATCTCGCTGTACAACGCGCTGACCGGCCTGGCCGTCGGTTTCGAGGGCTTTGTGCTCGGTATGCCGGCGATGATGATCGCCGGCATCGTGGTCGGCTCCGCCGGCACGCTGTTGACGCAATTGATGGCGCGGGCGATGAATCGGCCCCTCAGCAACGTGCTGTTCGCCGGCTTCGGCACCGGCGACGACGGGGCGACGGCCGCCGCGGGCGGCGGGCAGATGAAAGCGATCGAGGCCCAGGACGCCGCGATCCTGATGGCCTATGCCGAGAAAGTGATCATTGTCCCCGGTTACGGTATGGCCGTCGCCCAGGCGCAGCACAAAATCTGGGAACTGGTCCAGATCCTGATGCAGCGCGGTGTTCGGGTGTCGTTCGCGATCCACCCGGTCGCTGGCCGGATGCCGGGACACATGAACGTGCTGCTCGCCGAGGCCGGTGTGCCTTACGATCTGATTTACGATCTCGAAGAGATCAACGCCCAGTTTCCGACCACCGACGTGGCACTGGTAATCGGCGCCAACGACGTCGTCAACCCGGCGGCGCGCGACGATCCGTCGAGCCCGATCTATGGCATGCCGATCCTCGACGTGGATAAGGCGAGAAACGCCATCGTGATCAAACGCGGCCAGGGTGCCGGATTCTCGGGTATCGAAAACCAGCTATTTGTCGGTGACCGGACGCGAATGCTGTACGGCGACGCGCAAAAAGCAGCGCAACAACTGATCGCCGGCGTGAAAGAACTGTGAGGAGCACCATGAACACGATCTCATCCCTGCATGGCCCCATCCGAACCGCGGCACTGACGGCCGTGCTGTCGTTGCTCGCGCTGGCCGGCTGCCGGAGCGGCGACCGCGAGCTGACCGCCCGGCAGGATGCGCTGCTCGCCGCCGTACCGGCCGCCAGCCCGTATCTGCTCACCGCTCTCGAACCCTTCCCCACGGATTTCAGGGCGCTGCTCAACGAAAAACTACTGCCAGCCCTCACGGCTCAGCTCCCGGCCGGCCCGGATGCGGTGTCCGTCACCGTAGAACAGGGTCTTTTCACCTTCTACCAGATGCTGGCGACGATTTACGATCCCCAGCGGGCCAAGGCCGCGGGTCTGGACGATGAGATGTTGTGGGCGCTGTACGGCGCCCCGGTGCTGCCCGTGTTCCGCCACGAAGTCTCCGACGCCGGGCGGGCAGAAACGTGGATTCTGGAGCAATTCCGCAATGCGGGCGCCGCGCCTGCAGCGGTACAAGTCGGCGGTGCCGCGGCGTACAAACTGCCGCTCGGCGGCGCGGCACTGTATTTCCGCTTCACCGAGCGGCACGCCGTCTACGCTCTGTTGCCCGACCAGGACGACTCGCCGGCTCTCGGGCTCGCCCTCGCCCTGTCGTCTCCACCGAGGGCGCTGGATGCCGCGGCCCTGCGCGCCAAGGCCGAGAAAGACGGTCAGCCGCTCTACGAGTTCGGTTACCTGCAACCGCCGGAGCTGGTCAGCGGCCTGCTCGCCGCCGACGGTCCGTTCACCGCCGAAATCGCCGCCGATCCGGAACTCGCGGCGTTCACCGCCCCGCCCTGCCGGAATGAACTTGGCGAGTTGATGGGCCTGGTGCCGCGCCTCGATTTCGTACTCAAAAGCGCCGACCGCCGGCAGATGACGATGGTCTCGGAGAGCACGCTGCGCCCCGACCTGGCCGCCGACTTCGGCAAAATCAGCGGCGGAATACCGGAACTCGAGTTCGGTGCCGCGCCGTTCGCCATGGGCCTGTCGCTGCGCCTCGGGGCGTTGCGCGAAATGCTCCTCAGGCTGGCCCGCGATACCGTCGCTGACCCCTGGGTCTGCCCGCAGTTCGCCGAACTCAATTCAACCGCCGAACAAATCCTAACCGCCGCCAATACGCCCATCCCTCCTGCGGTCGGCAATCTGCATGGCATCTCCCTGACTCTCGATCGCCTGCCCTCCGACTTGAGTGCAATAACCGACTTCGCCGGCCGCCTGACGATCTATATCGACCATCCGGCGCTGCTTTACGGCATGGCGCAGATGTTCATACCGGCGTTAGCGGCAATCGAACTTAGCGCCGGCGGCGAACCGGTGGCATTGCCGGCGACGCTGACCGGGCTCGACAACCCGCCGGTCTTCGCGGCGATGAGCGACAGCGCGCTCGGCCTGGCGCGCGGCGGGGCAGCGCTGGCAGCGCTTCCGTCACGGCTTGGACCCCTGCCGGCAGGCGGCCGGACGCTCGTCGCTTATGATTTCGAGTATGGTCTGCTCGACTCCGTCATGAATCAAGCGATGAGCGACTTTGCGACGCGCGCCGCCGCGGAAGCCGACTGCGCCCCCGACTGTCCGGCGGACGAGACTGTTGCCGAGCAGCAGCAAGCGGTGCTCGACAAGATGCGTGGCTTTTTAGCACTGTTAGACCGTGAACACCTCGTCGTTCAAGCCGGCGAACGGGGACTGGCGGTCGAAACAGTGGTGACCTTTGCCACAGACTGAGGTGGGCGAATCGGGATGAACGGCGGCGGCGCGCACACCAGGATCATCGCCTTCATCGGGGGCGCCGTCCTGCTCGGGGCGGTGGCCCACCCCGCCGCCGCCCGGCAAATCTACCAATTCACCGACGAGGACGGCGTCATCCACCTCAGCGATGTGCCGCCCGACACCGACCAGCCGATCAGCGCGCGCTACATGAAGGTCGAGCCGGCGCCGAAACTGAGAATCGAAAACGTCCGCAAAAACGGTGTCGCTGCGGCACAGTTCGAGAACCTGCTGTACGGCCCGATGCAAGTCGAAGTGCGGCTGGAAGAAGCGGGCAACGTCACGACGAATCCTGGATTGCCGCACCGCTTCGTGCTGCCGCCGCGCTTTCGCGGCCCGCTGCTGACGATCGAGCCCCGCGATCCGGCCAACGGTTACCGCTACCGCCTGACGGCCAGCGCCGTGCCGGGCGACCCGGCGGCGCGGCACGATCCGTCGGCCCGCTACCTGCCGCCGTTTCCCGCGGGCCATCGTTTCATGATCAGCCAGGGTTTCGAAGGTGGCGTGACGCACCTGACGCCTGATGCGCGCTACGCCGTGGATATCCCGATGCCGCAGGGCACACCGGTCAGCGCCGCCCGCGACGGTCTGATCGTCGATGTCGAAGACGATTTTTTCGAAGGCGGGGAAGACCTCAAACGCTTCGGCGACAAAGCCAACCGGATCTTGGTCCTGCAGGAGGACGGGACGATGGCGCTTTACGCCCACCTCGCCCCGGAAAGCGCCGTGATCCGCCGCGGCGAAATCGTGCTCGCCGGCGAAATCATCGGGCACTCGGGCAATACCGGATTCAGCACCGGCCCGCACCTGCATTTCGCGGTCCAGCATAACGCCGGCATGCGCCTCGAAGCGCTGCCGTTTTCGTTCGTCGACGGCAACGGGCGGTCGCTGACCCCGGCGCGCGGCATGGTGCTGGAAGGGCTCCCGATGCCGCGATGAGCGAGCGGTGAACCCTCCTTCGCCGAAGCGTCCCGCCGCGGCGCTGCGCCTGGTGCATCTCGCCGCGCCGCGGGTCACGCGCCCGGCGGTGGCACCCGGCGGGTTGTTGAGCGTTCGTTTCCGCCGCTATCTGGCCGAGCGCCGGAGCGACGGTCTCGACCCGCGCCTGATCGCCGACCGGTTAGTGAGCGATGCCCGTCGCCATCACCCGGCCGACTGGCTGATCAATGGACCCCTCACCTGCCTCGGCCAGCCGGTCGAATACCACCAGGTGCGCCGCTGGCTCGAAACCATCGCCGCCACCGATCATGTCTGTGTCGTCCCCAGCGGTGCCGATCTGGCGCCCCATGCCAACTGGAGCCATACCCTGCAACAGTGGTTGCCATGGATTTGCAGTGACCACGGTCGTGGCGCCGCCGAACCGTTTCCGTGGTGGCGCCAGCGCGGCCCGGCGGCGATCATTGGCCTGCCACCCGCCCCGGCCGCCGAACCGGTGAGCCGCGGCCGGCAATTGCAGCGCCTCGAGGATCTGTTGCAACGCGCCGGTCAAGCCGGCCTGTGCCGCATCGTGTTGTGCCAACACGCCCCCTGCAACCCGGATGTTCCCACTGCGCCACCGGCGGCGAGCGGCGGCGATTGGACCCCGACGCTGCTCGCCGGCGGCGTCGAACTGTTGCTCAATGGTGACGGGTCCGACGGGCACCTTTGCACGTTCCAGACCGCCAGCGGCGGTGCTCTGGCCTTACGGACCGCGGGATGCCAGCCGGCGAACGGCGGTGCAACCGGCTTTTACAGCGTGGTGGAAGTGAGCCGCAACGAAAAGGAGTTCCATCTCGGCATCGCCCGTTACCGGCTCACGCTGCCGGCGGCGGCCGGCAACGCCGAGGAGGTCGGAATCGACACACCGCCGGCCGAACGGCTCGACCAAGCGGTTTTCATTCTGCCCCGAGATTGAACCGTGCGGCACCCGGACCCCGGGGCTTCCCCTTGCTCAAGCCCCGGAGTTGCTGCACGGGAAGGCCGGCATGCAGTCGTCCTAACCAGCGCCGTCCACCCAGCCGCATAAACCGGGTGCCGTATCGATCATAGCATGATTGCCGATCGGATCGTATTACGACCGGCCAGGGGTATCTCAAGTGTGAAATAATCGCCGATCGTTCGACTCCGCATCACCCGACAGGGTGAACGGACAGCGAACGATATCCGCAGGAAACGCTCAGCTCGCTTGGGCTGGGTGCAGATACGAAATCGGGGCGGCCGACGGATCGTCGAAGACCAGTTCCTCCCAGACATCGGGCCGCGCCAGCAACGTCCGCAACAGCAGGTTGTTCAGCTCGTGACCCGATTTGTATCCGGCGAACGAACCGATCAGCCCGCGGCCGAGCAGATACAGATCGCCGATCGCGTCGAGCACCTTGTGCTTGACGAATTCGTCGCGGTAACGCAACCCGTCCTGGTTCAGCACCCGGTAATCGTCGAGGACGACCGCATTGTCCATGCTGCCGCCAAGCGCCAGATTGCGCTTGCGCAAAGCCTCGAGATCGCGCATGAAGCCGAAAGTACGGGCCCGCGCGACTTCTTTCAGAAACGAGGTCGTCGAAAAATCGATTTCGGCGCGGCAGTTGTGCTCGTTGAACAGCGGGTGGTTGAACTGGATCTCGAAACTCACCTTGAAACCGTCGAACGGGTCGAACCGCGCCCAGCGGTCATCGAGGCGGACCTCGAGGCTTTTGCGGATGCGCAAAAAGCGTTTCGCCGTCTTCTGTTCCTGCACCCCCGCCGACTGGAGCAGAAACACGAACGGCCCGGCGCTGCCGTCCATGATCGGCAGTTCTTCGTCGGTGACATCGACGTAAGCGTTGTCGATGCCGAGCCCGGCGAAGGCCGAGAGCAGGTGCTCGACGGTGGCGATTCTGACCCCGTCGCGAACCAGGGAGGTCGACATCCGGGTGTCGCCGACGTTCTCCGGGCAGGCTTTGATCTCGACCGCCGGATCGAGATCGACGCGGCGGAAAACGATGCCGCTGTTGGCCGCCGCGGGGCGTAAAGTCAGGAATACTTTCTTGCCGGAATGGATGCCCACGCCCGTGGCGCGGATCACGTTTTTCAGTGTTCTTTGCTGTATCACCTGGGGTACCCCCTAGTTTGACTGGCAATGGTAGCACAGCCGCGGCGGCCGGGAAGGGTTCTCATGTCCATCCGTTCCTCACACCGCCGGGACTGGGCGCGACGTTGAGCGGCTTTTCGCCGGTTTCTGGCCATGCGCCGGTCGAGCCTAGCGGGCGGCGATGAACGGTCGCTGAACACGGGCGCGGGGGGCCGATCCCGCGCCCGCCGGGCGTCATCCCAAGCGACTCACCACAGAGGGTCGTCGTTTCCCTGGCGGTCAGTCGATCTGGCGGCGCAAAAAAGCCGGAATATCGAGCACTTCGAGACGTTCCTCCCCTTTTTCGGCGGCAAACAAATCGCTGTGCTGCTCGGCCACTGCCACACCGCGCCCCATGCCGCCTGCGGCCGCATAGCGGCGGACCTGCGGCTTGACCACCTGCAACGGCGGGGGGTTCGGCTCGCCCGCGGTTCGCCGCTGCTGGCCGAGACCGGTGGCCACCACTGTCACTCTGAGTTCGTCGTCCATCTCCGGGTCGATCACCGCGCCGATCACCACCGTGGCGTCCTCGGAAGCCAGGTCGTTGATGACGCTGCCGATGTCCTCGAACTCCTTCATCGACAGATTCATTCCGGCGGTGACGTTGACCAAAAGCCCGAACGCTCCGGTGAGATTGATGTCCTCGAGCAGCGGGCTGCCGATCGCCAGATTGACCGCATTCAGCGCCCGGTCTTCGCCGCGCGCCTGCCCGGCGCCCATCATCGCCATACCCATTTCCGACATCACGGTCCGCACATCGGCGAAGTCGACATTGATCAGGCCCTGGCGGGTAATCAGATCGGAAATACCCTGGACCGCGCCGGTCAGCACCTGATTGGCGGTGCGGAAGGCACTGACCAGACTGATTTCGCCGCCCAGCACGCTGAGCAGTTTGGCGTTCGGAATCGTGATCAATGAATCGACGTGACGCGCCAACTCATCGATGCCCTTCAGCGCCACACCCATGCGCCGCTGACCCTCGAAAGGAAAGGGCTTGGTCACCACGGCCACGGTCAGGACGTTCAATTCCTTGGCGACCTTGGCGATTTCCGGCGCCGCGCCGGTGCCGGTCCCGCCGCCCATGCCGGCGGTGATGAACACCATATCGGTGCCTTTGAGGATCTCGACGATACGGTCGCGGTCCTCAAGCGCCGCCTGGCGGCCGATTTCGGGATTGGCCCCGGCTCCCAGACCCTTGGTCACGCTGTTACCGATGTGCAGCGTGTTCTTGCCCTTGAAGTCGCGCAGTGCCTGGGCATCGGTATTGACACTGAAAAAATCGACGCCTTCGATCGCCGCCTCGACCATCTGGTTGACGGCATTGCCACCGCCGCCGCCGACGCCGATCACCTTGATCACCGCGCTCGGTGAATAGTTTTCAACAATTTCAAACATGGCCTGTCTCCTGTGTTACGCCCGTCTTCCTCCCGGCCCACCGGCCGGCACCCGCTGCGGCATCGTTCCCACTCCGCCCGGCGGAGTGGGACTCGGCCCTGCCGCTGCCTCGACCCGGTATCCAGCCGGGCCGAAGCGATGCGAAGCGCTCGGTGCTTCGCTTATTCAAAACTCACCGCGAAACCAATTGCGAAACCGTGCCCAGACATCGCGCGCCGCACTCCGCCCGAGTTTCAGTTCCGGGTGCGCCGCGCCGCTGCCGTGCAGTAAAAACCCGGCGGCCGCGCTGTAGGCCGGATTGGTCAGGACTTCGGAAAGCCCGCTCAAGCCCTGCGCCACGCCGATCCGGACCGGCAGGTGAAAGATTTCCTCGGCGAGTTCGACGACCCCTTCGGTGCGCGCCGCACCGCCGGTCAATACGACACCGGCGCGCACCATGTTTTCATAGCCGCTGCGCCTAAGTTCGGTCTGGATCATCGTCAGGATTTCGCGGTACCGCGCTTCGACGACCTGGGCCAGCGCCTGGCGCGCCAGGCGGCGGGGCGGCCGCTCGCCGACGCTCGGCACCTGGATGTTTTCATCACTGCGCGCCAGTTGCTCGACGGCGCAGGCATATTTGATCTTGATCTCCTCGGCGTGCTGCGTCGGAGTGCGCAGGGCGACGGCGATGTCGTGGGTGACCAGATCGCCGGCGATCGGAATGCACGCCGTGTGGCGCAGCGCGCCTTGCGCGTAAATTGCCAGATCGGAAGTGCCGGCGCCGATATCGACCAGCGCCACGCCGAGGTCCATCTCGTCTTCGCTGAGCACGGCGCGGCTCGAGGCGATTTGCTGCAAGATCAGATCGTCGACCTGCAAGCCGCAGCGCGCGATGCACTTGATCAGGTTTTGCACCGCGCTTTGCGCCGCGGTGACGACGTGGACATAGGTTTCGAGCCGAACGCCGGACATGCCGACCGGCTGGCGGATACCGTCCTGGCTGTCGATCAGGTATTCCTGCGGCAGGACGTGCAGGATGCGCTGATCGGCGGGCACGGCGACGGCGCGCGCCGCGTCGAGGACGCGCTCGACGTCGGCCTCGCTGACTTCCTGATCCTTGATGGCGACGATGCCGTGCGAGTTGTGACTGCGGATGTGGTTGCCGGAAATCCCGGCGAACACGGCGCGGATCTCGCAGCCGGCCATCAATTCGGCTTCCTCGATCGCCCGCTGGATCGAATGTTCGGTGGCTTCGATATCGACCACGACACCGCGTTTGAGGCCGCGCGACGGGTGCGAGCCGAGACCGATCACCTCCAGCAGGCCGGCGGCGTCCGCCTCGGCGACCACGGCGACGGTTTTATACGTCCCGATATCGAGACCGACGGTCAATGCCTTGTCGTTTTTTCTAACCATCGGCCGCTTCCCTGACCATCTGGCCGGCGGCCAACTGCACCGCTGCACCGTGCACCGCAAAACCATTGCTGTAACGAAGGTCAAAAGCCGCGACGCCCTGCGGATAGTCGGCGAGCACCGCGGGCAGGGCGGCGATCAGACGCTGCGCGCGGCGGATAACATCGCGCCGGCCGAGTTCGACCCGTATGCCATTGCCAAGGGTCATCCACCAACTGCCGCGCGCCTCGAGGTGGAGCGCGGCGACGTTCCACCCGGCACGCTGCACCTCATCGTTCAGCGCCGCCCACAAGGCCAACACCTGAGCGTCGCTGCCCTCCGGGCCGTACAGCGCCGGCAAACCCTGCAAGCGATTCAAGCCGGCCTGCGCAATCAACGCTCCGGAGCGGCTGATCAGTTGCTCGTCGTTCCAGTAGGCGAGCGGCGCGTGCTCGGCGATGGTCAACACCAGACGATCCGGCCACTGGCGCCGGACCTCGACCGCCGCGACCCACGGCAGACCGTGCACTGCATCTCTGATGCGGACTAAATCGGTAGCGAAAAAGCCGCGCTCGATCAACGGCGCCAGCGTTTTTTGCACCATCTCCTCGGTGACCCTGTTAAACGGCGCCGACACCTCGTAGGCCGTGACCGGCCACCAGGCGCTGCCCCACAAGCCGAGGCGCAGCCAGACGAGCGGCAGCAACGCGGCGAGCGGCAGCCAGAGCCATCCGCGCGGCGAACGGCGGCCGGCGTTTACCGGCTGGTCGACAGAATGCGCCATGTCAGTTCCTCGAAATCGATACCGGCGGCCCGCGCCGCCATCGGCACCAGGCTGTGATCGGTCATGCCGGGCGTGGTGTTGACCTCCAGCAGCCACAACGCGCCCTGCAGGTCGCGCATCAGATCGACGCGCCCCCAGCCGCCGGCCCCGGCGGCGCGGAACGCGGCGCGCGCCAGCTCGCCGGCGCGCCGTTCCTCGTCGCCCGTCAGGCCGGGGCAGTCGAAAATCGTGTCGGTCGCTTCATACTTAGCGTTATAGTCATAAAGATCCCCAGCCGGCCGGATGCGGATGCTGGGCAGGGCCGTATCGTCCAGAATCGCGACGGTGACGTCCTCGCCGACGATCAGCGTTTCGACGACGACGTCGCGGTCATGACTGAACGCCACGGCGAGGGCCGGCGCCAATTCATCATCCCGAGTCACCCGGTGCGTGCCGATCGTCGATCCTTCGTGCGCCGGCTTGACGATCAGCGGCAGATCGAGCGCCGCCCGGACGCGCCCCGCGGGATCCGGCTCGGCGGCGTTGACGGCGCAATAATCCGGGGTCGGCAGGCCGATGCCGCGCCACAATTGTTTGCAGCGGATCTTGTCCATCGTCAGCGCCGCGCCGCTGAGCGGCGAGCCGGTGCACGGGATCCGGTAGGCGGCGAGCAACCCCTGCACGACGCCGTTTTCTCCGGCCCCGCCGTGCATGATGTTGAACACCCGGTCGACCCGGCCGGCAGCGAGCACGGCGAGCAATTCATCGAGACCGTCGACTTGAAAGGCGGCGACGCCGCGGGCTTCGAGAGCGGCGAGCACGGCGGCGCCGCTCTTAAGCGAGATCTCGCGTTCCGTCGATTCCCCGCCGCACAGCACCGCAACGCGGCCATAGCCGGCGGCATCGATCCGCCCGGCGCTCATACCGCCCCCTCCGCCAACTCGCTGCGCAGTTCGGTGGCCAGACGGCCGATATCGCCGGCGCCGAGCAACAACACGTGGTCGCCGGCCTTAACCGAGCGCGGTAACTCGTCGCGCAGGGCGCTTAGATCCGGGAGATAAACCGGTTCGACTTTGCCGTGCGAGCGGATCGCGCGACACAGCCGTTCGGCCCGCCCTTCCTCGATCACCGGCTCGCCGGCGGCATAGACCGGCGCGACGAGCAACCCATCGGCGGCGGCCAGCACGGCGGCGAATTCGTCGAGAAGTTCCCGGGTGCGGCTGTAGCGGTGCGGCTGGAAGACGACGACCAGCCGCTGCCCGGGCCAGGCGGCGCGCGCCGCGCTCATCGTCGCCGCGATCTCGCGCGGGTGGTGGGCATAATCCTCGTACAGCTCGGCTGCGCCCCCGTTTACAGCCCAGCGGCCGATCCGCGTGAAGCGCCGGCCGACGCCGCCGAATTCGGCAAGTCCGGTGGCGATCGTTGCCGCATCGACCCCGAGTTCATAAGCGACGGCGGCGGCACACAACGCGTTCTTGACGTTGTGCTCGCCCGGCAGATTGAGGTGGACCGGCCGCGGCGCCTCGTTCGGCAGGTGCAGCGTGAAGCGCATCGCCAGCCCTGCGGCGGCGATGTCGCTGGCCCGCACCTCGGCGCCGGCGCCGAACCCGGTGACCCGTACCGGCCGATGAATCCGCGGCACCAGCGCCTGGAGCTCGGGGTCGTCGCCGGCGACCACGACCAGGCCGTAGAACGGCACGTGATGGACGAATTCCTCGAAGGCCGCCACCAGGCGGTCGAAACGGCCGCCGTAGTGCCCGAGATGATCGCGGTCGATATTGGTGACCACCGCGATCATCGGCGGTAGCAACAGAAACGTCCCGTCGCTTTCGTCGGCTTCGGCGACGAGGTACGAACCGCGGCCGAGACGGGCGTGGCTGCCGAAAGCGTTGACCACGCCGCCGATGATGCACGTCGGATCGAGCCCCCCGGCAGCCAGCAGACTCGCCGTCAGACTGGTGGTCGTTGTTTTGCCGTGGCTGCCGGCCACCGCGATGCCTTCGCGAAAACGCATCAACTCGCCGAGCATTTCGGCGCGCGGCACGACCGGGATCCGGGCGGCGCGGGCCGCGGCGACCTCGGGGTTATCGGCGGCGATCGCACTCGACACGACCAGCACATCGGCTCCTTCGACCTGCACCGCGTCGTGCGCCGGGTGGATCACGGCACCGAGTTGGCGCAGGTGACGGACGGCCTCGCTGCTGGCCAAATCGCTGCCGGTCACGGTAAAACCGAGCTGCATCAGCACTTCGGCGATGCCGCTCATGCCGGCGCCGCCGATGCCGACCATGTGCACGCGGCGCACCCGATCCTGAAAGCGGCTCGGGCGGATCATCGCATCGCCTCCAGGCAAGCCGCGGCGACCTGCTCGGCGGCCGCGGGGCGGGCCAAGCGGCGGGCCGACTCAGCCATCGTCACGAGCAGCGGGCGGTCGTTGAGCAAGGGTTCCAGGGCCGCGGCGAGGTGCGCGGCGTCGAGCCCCTCCTGGCGTTCGAGGCGGGCCGCGCCGGCCGCCGCCAGAATTTCTCCATTCGCCCATTGATGATCGTCAGCGGCATACGGGTAAGGCACCAGGAAAGCGGCCACGCCGGCCGCCGCCAGTTCGCTGACCGTCAGCGCCCCGCTGCGCGCCAGTACCAGATCGGCCCAGCCATAAGCGGCGGCCATATCGTCGATAAACGGCACCACTTCGGCAGCGATGCCATAGCGCTCATAAGCCGCCCGGGTGTCCGGCACGGCGCTGGCGCCGCACTGGTGGCGCACCTCAGGCACCCCGCCGGCGGCGAACGCGGCGAGCGCCGGCGGCACCGTTTCGTTGAAATAGCGCGCCCCGCGGCTGCCGCCGAGCACCAGCAGGCGCGCCCCCCCCGGGCGCCGCTGATAGCGCGCTCGAACGTCGTCAGCCGCCCACAGCGAACGGCGGACCGGGTTGCCGGTGACCCGGACGGCGGGGCGCTCGAACGTTCCAGCGAAACCGCAGCAGACGATCGCGGCGAGACGCGCCAGCCAGCGGTGGGTCAGGCCCGGAATGCGGTTTTGTTCATGGATCACGAGCGGGATACCGGCCAACCATGCCGCGATGCCGCCCGGGCCGGCGACGTAGCCGCCCATGCTCAAGACGCACGCCGGCCGTTCGCGGCGCAGGATCGCCAACGCCGCGAACACCGCGCGCCCGACGTGCCACGGACTGAGCAGCCACAAACCCAGGCCGCGGCCGCGCAAGCCCTCGATAGCGATCGTGAACATGGGGTAGCCGGCATCCCGGACGAGCCGCCCTTCCATCCCGGCCGGGGTGCCGAGCCAAATGACGCCCGCGCCGCGCGCCACCAACGCCGCGGCGACGGCCAAACCGGGGAAGATATGCCCGCCGGTGCCGGCGGCCATGATCATCACTTTGCCTGCGGCACCGTTCATGCCCAGACCCTCCGGCGCGGCACCGCCAGACGCTCGTCGTCGATCTCGCGCCGCAGCCTGAGGGCCAGGCCGAGCGCCGCGGTGACCATCACCATACTGCTTCCGCCGGTGCTGATCAGCGGCAGCGTGAGCCCGGTGGTCGGCAGCACGCCGAGGTTGACCCCGGAACTGATCAGCACTTGCAAGCCGAGCCACAGCCCGATGCCGTACAGCACAAAGGCGCTGAACGGCCGAGCCAGGCGCTCGGCGGCCAGGCCGCTGAGCAGGATGCGGCCGACGAGCACGGCGAAAGCGGCGAGGACAGCGACGACACCGGCAAGCCCAAGCTCCTCGGCGACCACGGCGAAAATGAAATCGTTGTGCGCCTCTGGCAGGTAAAACAATTTCTGGATGCTGGCGCCGAGCCCGACACCGAACAATTCGCCGCGCCCGACCGCGATCAGCGCCTGGAGCAGTTGATAACCATCGCCCGTCGGATCCTTTTCGGGCGCGACAAAGGTCGTCAACCGCGCCCAGCGGTACGGTTCGAGCGCCGCCATCGTCAATAACGGCAGGCTGCCGAGTGCCGGCAGCAACAGGTGCCGCCACGGGGCGCCGGCGAGCAGGACCATGCCGCCGGCGATCGACAACAGCACCAGGGCGCTGCCCATATCGGGTTGTTTGAGCAACAGCGCGGCCAGCACCGCACCCAGCAGCAGCGGCTTGAGCGTCACCCAGAACGAACCGCGCACACTCGCCCGCTGCCGCGCGAGGTAGCCGGCAATCGTCACGATGAGCAGCAATTTCACCGCCTCGACCACCTGGAAACGGAGGAGGCCGAGGTTGATCCAGCGCCGCGCGCCGTTGATCTCGACCCCGATGCCGGGCAGCAGCGGCAGCAGCAAGAGCAGGACGGCGAGCAAGGCCAGCGGCCGGCTGACCCGTTCGAGCGCCTGGCTGCCGGCGAAATAAAATGCCGCGCCCAGGCCGGCGCCGCAGGCCAGGAACATCAGATGGCGGGCGACGAAACTGAACGGCGCCACCCCGGCCCGCTCGGCGATCGCCACCGACGACGAAGCGACCATCACGACGCCGAACGCCGCGAGAAACAGGGCTGGAATCCAAATCGCCGCATCGAGCGCCAGCCGTTCGCCGCGCTCGCCGTGGCGGATCGCCTGCCGGTTGGCGGCGGCGCTCATCAGCGCACCTTCAGGGTCAGAAGACCCAGCAGCACGAGGATCACCGAAATGATCCAAAAGCGCACGATCACCCGCGGCTCGGGCCAACCGCGCAGTTCATAGTGATGGTGCAGCGGCGCCATCTTGAAAACCCGCCGGCCGGTCAGCTTGAACGACGCGACCTGGATGATCACCGACAGGGTCTCGATCACGAAGACGCCGGACATCAGCATGAACACCAGTTCCTGGCGGACGATCACCGCGATCGTGCCGAGCGCGGCACCGAGCGCCAAGGCGCCGATGTCGCCCATGAACACTTGCGCCGGATAGGTGTTGAACCACAAAAAGCCGAGCCCGGCGCCGGCCAGCGCCCCGCACACCACGGCCAGTTCGCCGGCCCCGGCGACATAAGGAATGGCCAAGTAACCGGCGAAGATGCTGTTGCCCGTAGCATAGGCGAATACACCTAATGCACCGGAAATCAGGACTACCGGCATGATCGCCAGGCCGTCCAGACCGTCGGTCAGGTTGACGGCATTGCTGCTGCCGACAATCACAAAATAGGTCAAAACGATAAATCCGGCGCCGAGCGGCAGCGCGACGTTCTTGAAGAACGGCACAAGCAATGCCGTCGCCGCCGGCTCCACGGCCTGGCTGTAGAGGTAGAACGCGGCGCCGAGGCCGGCCAGCGACTGGCCGAGATACTTCCAGCGCGCCGGCAAGCCGCGGCTGTCACGGCGCACCAGCTTCCGGTAATCGTCATACCAGCCGATCGCCCCGAAAGCGACCGTGACGGCCAGCACGGTCCAGACGTAATGGTTGTTGAGATCGCCCCAGGCAAGCACGCCGAGCACCACGGCGACCAGGATCAGCGCCCCGCCCATCGTCGGCGTGCCGGCCTTGACGAGGTGGCTCTGCGGCCCTTCCGGACGCACTGTCTGGCCGATCTGCAGGCCGTGCAGGCGGCGGATCATCGGCGGCCCGGCGAACAAGGCAACGCCGAGCGCGGTCAGCGCCGCAAGGATGGTGCGCGCCGTGATATATCCGAACAGATTGAAATCGGGGTTGAGGGCACTCAATTGCTGGCTGATCCACAACAGCATCACACACCCCCGGCGGCGATCAGCGCCTGCGCAACGTGCTCCATGCCGGCCGAACGCGAGCCTTTGACCAGGCAGACGATGCCGGCCTCAAGTTGCGGGACGAGCGCGGCGATCAGCGTCTCGCGGTTGGCGAAATGGACGCCGCCGGTGCCGAAAGCCTCGACCGTATGGCGGCAAAGCGGGCCGCAGGCGAACAAGCGGGCGACGCCGGCGGCGCGCGCCGCGCGGCCCATTTCGGCGTGCAACCGGGGGCTATGCGTGCCGAGTTCGGCCAGTTCGCCGAGAACCAACCACAATGGCCCGCCGCCGGCACCGGCGGCGAGCGCCGCGGCAAGCGACGCCGGGTTGGCGTTGTAGCTATCGTCGATAACGGTAAAGCCGCGGGCCGTGGCGGTCCTGAACAGCCGACCCGGTGCCGGCTCGACCGTGGCCAGCCCGGCGGCGATCGTCTCGACCGGCACCTCGAGGGCATAGGCCAGCGCCGCGGCGGCCAAGGCGTTCATCCGGTTGTGAGCGCCGCTCAGTAGCAAGGCGAGGCGGAAGCGGCCGGCCGGCGTGACGACCGCCGCATCGTCGTCGACGAGCCGGACCTCGGCCGTCGCGCCACGGCCGAAGCGCACAATGCGGCGCGGCGCGGCCAGTGCCGCCCAGCCGGCGGCGTACGGCTCGTCGGCGTTGATCACGGCAATGCCGTCGGGCGGTAGCGCCGCATAAATCTCGCCCTTGCCGCGGGCCACCCCATCCAAGCTGCCGAAGGTTTCCAGGTGCGCCGGCCCGACATTGTTGACCGCGGCCAAGGCCGGCTTAGCCAGCGACGCCAGGTACGTCAAATCACCCGGTTTGCGGGCCCCCATTTCGAGCACCGCGTATCGATGCTCGGCACCCAGGCCGGCCAGCGTCAACGGCACGCCGAGTTCGTTGTTCAGATTGCCGGCGGTGGCCAGCACCGGCGCCTTCAGGGCCAGCACGGCGGCCAGCAGGTTCTTGACCGTGGTCTTGCCGTTGCTGCCGGTGATGGCGATGACGATGGCCTGCATCCCGGCACGCCACGCCGCGGCGAGCCGGCCGAATGCGCGTTCGACGTCGGCGACGAAAAGTTGCGGCAAATCGACCGCTTGCCGGCGGCTGACCAGCGCCGCGGCGGCACCGGCCTGCGCCGCGGCAGCGACATAATCATGGCCATCGACCCGGCTGCCGGGCAATGCGACGAACAGCATGCCCGGCCGGAGCGTCCGGCTGTCGATACCGACGCCGCACCATTCCACGTTGGCGCCGTGCACCACCCCGCCGGTCACTGCCGCCGCCCGGCTCAGCGACATCCGGATCATGCCGCTTCCTCCAGCGCCTGGCGGGCCACCGCCGCGTCATCGAACGGCCGGCGGCGATCGCCGGTGATCTGCTCGTGTTCATGACCCTTGCCGGCGATCAGCACCAGATCGCCGGGGCCGGCGGCGGCGATCGCGGCGCGGATCGCCGCCGCCCGATCGTGGATCACGTCGTAGACCGCGCCGGTCATGCCGGCGGCGATCGCCGCGACAATCGCCGCCGGCGGTTCGTGCCGCGGATTGTCATCGGTCAGTATCACCCGGTCGGCCAGCGATACTGCGACCTCCCCCATCAACGGCCGCTTGCCCGCATCGCGCTCACCGCCGCACCCGAAGACCACGATCAAGCGGCCGCCGGTCATCTCGCGCGCCGTGCGCAAGGCGTTGGCGAGGGCGTCGGGGGTATGGGCGTAATCGACGAGCACCCGCGGCCGGCCGTTGCCGGTCGCCACCGGTTGCATCCGGCCGGGGACCGGAGCGAGGCGCTCGAGGGCGGCCACGGTCGGCGCGAAAGGCAAACCCAGGCCGCCAAGGACCGCCGCCGCCGCGGTGATGTTGTGTGCCTGGAACCGGCCCAGGATCGGAGGTGAGATCAACGCCTCGCCCCACGGCGTGGTCAGCCGGAGCGTCAGACCGGCGGCGCTGACCGCTTCGACCGTGCCGCGCACCTCGGCGGGTGCGTGGGCATCGAGTGCATAACGCAGCACCGGCAGCCGGCCGTCCAACTCGGCGGCGAGCGCCGCGCCGAAGGCATCGGCGGTGTTCAGCACCGCGAGAGCGGGCGCGTGTTCATAAAACAACCGCGCCTTGGCCGCCCCGTAGGTGCTGAGATCCTCGTGATAATCGAGGTGGTCGCGGCTCAAATTGGTGAACACCGCGGCGGCGAAATGGGTGCCGTTGACCCGACCCTGGGTCAGGGCGTGCGACGAAACTTCGAGCGCCACCAAGTCAACACCGGCGGCGGCCAGGCGCGCCAATTCGCCTTGCAAGGTGACCGCATCGGGCGTGGTGTGGGCCAGGGGCCTGAGATGATCAGGGGGGCCGCTGCCCAGCGTGCCGCACAAGGCGCCAGGGCGTCCGGCGGCTGCCGGCCAGGCCTGGGCGAGAAAATGGGCGACCGAACTTTTGCCGTTGGTGCCGGTGATACCGATCACCCGGAGCCGCTCGGACGGCGCGTCGTAAAAGCGCGCGGCGATTGCTCCGAGGTGGTTTTCAAACGCCTCGATCCAGATCACCGGCACACCGCTCGCCGGGCGGGTCGGGCGCGGTGCGGCCAGGACCGCGACGGCGCCGCGGGAGACCGCCTCGGCCGCGAAATCGAGGCCGTCGTGACCGGCCCCGCGCACGGCGCAGAAGACCTCGCCTGGCTGGATCCGCCGCGAATCGGCACTGATACCGCACGCCGCAAGCGGCGGCAGTTCGGTCACCGGCACCCAGGGCGCCAGCCAGTCGGCGAGCGGGTAGGCGCGTTTCATGGCTGCGCTTCCACCGCCGCGTACCCCTGGTCGTAGTCGTCGGGCGGAATATCGAGAATACGCAAGGCTCCGGCCATCACGCGGGCGAACACCGGCGCGGCGATCTCTCCGCCGTAATAATCGTCGCCCGCCGGATCGTCGAGCTGCACGACCAGGACCAGCGCCGGACGGCTGACCGGCGCGAAGCCGGAGAAGCTCGCGAAATAGCGGCTCTGGTACACCCCTTCGCTGTTCTTGCGCGAGGTGCCAGTCTTCCCCGCGACGCGGTACAGCGGAACCCGTGCCGCGCGCCCGGTACCGCCCGGTGTGTTGACCACCGCTTCGAGCATCGCGGTCAATTGCCGGGCGAGCGCCGGATCGAGCACCGATCGCGTCGCCGGCGGCGTCTCGCGGTGCAGCAGCCGGGGCTCATACAGCCGGCCGCCGCCGGCGATCGCGCCGTAAGCCTGGGCGAGTTGCAAGAGCGTGACCGACAAGCCGTAGCCATAAGACAACGTCGCCTGCTCGAGCGGCGTCCAACGCGGGCGGCGGCGCAATACGCCGGGTGATTCACCGGGGAATCCGGTGCCGGAGATCGCCCCGAAACCGAAGCGCTCGAGGACATTGCGCAGGTGCTCGCCGGGCACCGTCAAGGCCAGTTTGGCCATCCCGACGTTGCTCGATTTAACCAGCACGCCGGTCAGGTCGAGGCGGCCATAATCGCGGATGTCGCGCACGGTGAATTCCCCGACCGGCAGGCGTCCCGGGGAGGTATCGACCGGCGTGACGGGCGTCGCGATCCCGGCTTCGAGATAAGCCGCGGCGATAAACGGTTTGATCACCGAGCCCGGCTCGAACGGGTCGGTCAGCGCCCGGTTGCGCATCGGGTCGCCAGGCTTCACGCCGCGCTGATTGGGGTTGTACGAGGGATAGTTGGCGAGGGCCAGGATGTCGCCGTTGCGGGCGTCGAGCAGCACCAGGCTCGCCGCCTCGGCGCCGTGCTGAAGCACGGCACTCTGGAGTTCGCGATAAGCCAGATACTGCAAGCGCAGGTCGATCGTCAAGGTCAGATCGCGCCCTGGGGCGGCGTCGCGCAGCCGTTCGACGTGTCGGATCACCCGACCGCGGGCGTCGCGGATCACCCGCTGGCTGCCGGGCGTGCCGCGCAGCCAATCGTTGAACATCAACTCGACGCCCTCCTGGCCGATATCGTCGATATTGGTCAGGCCGGTGACCTGCGCGATCACTTCGCCGGCCGGATAAAAGCGTTTGTATTCGCGGCGGAAAATCAGGCCTTCGAGTCCCGAATCGCGCAACGCCGTCGCGGTTTCCGGCGTCAGGTGGCGGCGCAGCCAGAGAAAATCCCGCATTTGCCGGCTGGCCAGCGTCCGTTCGAGGTCATCGGCATCGACCTTCAGCAAGCCGGCGAGTTCGGCTGTCTGGCCTGGCGCATCGAGCAGTTTCGCCGGTTTCGCCGCCAGCGACGTGACCGGCGTACTCACCGCCAACGGTTCGCCATTGCGGTCGTTGATCTGGCCGCGCACCACCGGCAATTCGACGGTTCTGAGATATTGCGCTGCGCCTTCGTCCTGCCAGGCGTCGGCTTCCATGATCTGTAAATTCACGGCGCGCGCCACCAGCGCCAGCGCCGCCAGTGCGAAACAGGTGAGCAACACGCCGAGGCGGCCGGCGGCCGCCGCGGCCGGCGGCGCTGTGGAGACCGGCGCTTTCGCGTTCATCGCTCGTCCCCCTCGTCGTTCACGATCAGCAGGCGCGGCCGTTTCGGTTCGTGCATGCGCAGTTCGCGCCGGGCATGGTCCTCGACCCGCTGCGCCGCGGCCAGCGTCGCGCTTTGCAGTTGCAGGCGGCTCCATAGATCGAGTTCGGCGTCGATCCGGACCTGCACGGCGCGCAATTCGGTGTACGCCACCCGGCTCTGATGGCGGAGCCAAACGACGCCGAGGGCGCTCGCCACCTCCACGGTGACGACGAGCAGCAACGCAACGGCACCCTGCCGGGTCACGCGACGCGCTCCACGGCCCGCAGCACCGCGCTGCGCGAGCGCGGATTGGCCGCCATCTCAGCCGCCCCGGGCCGGAGCGCCCGACCGACCAACCGGTAACGCAGCGGCGGCACAGCGCGCGGCGGCCGCCGGCGATTGCCCGGTGGCGGACGGGCGACAGCGGCGAACGCCCGCTTCACGCACCGGTCTTCGAGCGAATGAAAGCTGATCACCACCAGCCGGCCGCCGGCCGCGAGTTTCCCCAACGCCTTGTTCAATGCCTCGTCCAATTGCCGTAGTTCGTCGTTGACCACGATCCGCAGCGCCTGAAAGGTTCGGGTCGCCGGATGCTTGCCGGGCTGGCGCGAGACGCCGCAGGCCACCACCAGGTCGGCCAACTGCCGGGTCGTCGTCAGCGGCGCGCCGGCCCGCCGTTGCACGATCGCCCGCGCGATGCGTCGCGCCAGGCGTTCCTCACCGTAATCCTTGAGGACCCGAGCGATCTCCCGCTCGTCCGCCGTCCGCAACCACTCGGCGGCACTCGGCCCGGAATCCGGATCCATGCGCAGGTCGAGCGGGCCGTCACGCATGAAGCTGAAGCCACGCTCGGGGTCATCGAGTTGCGGCGACGAGACGCCGAGGTCGAACAGGGCGCCGTCGATCTCGTTCCAGCCGGCCAGGGCCAGCGCCTCGTCGAGGGCCGCAAACGGCAAGCGACAAAACCGGAAGCGCGGATCGCCGCCGTGGCGTGCCGCCGCCTTCGCCGCTGCCGGATCACGATCGATCGCCAACAATCGGCCCTCCGTTCCCAATTGCCGTAAAAGCGCCGCGCTATGGCCGCCGCGGCCATAGGTCGCATCGAGATAGCGCCCGTCCGGGCGCACCGCGAGCGCCGCCAGCGCTTCATCCAGCAGCACCGGCAAATGCGCGGCGGGCGCAGTTGCGTCCCGCCGCGAGGCGCCCGCCGTCACAATCGCAACCGTGAAATCGCCTCCGTCGCCCGCGCCCGGATCAGTTCGGCATCGCGCGCGACCTTGGCGGCGATCACTTCGGCATTCCAAATTTCAAACCGGCTCACCATGCCCATCATCACGACCTTGCCCTCCAGAGCGCAGCGCTGGCGCATCGACAGCGGCAACAGAACGCGCCCGGCCGCATCCAGCGCGGTCATTTCGGCGCAACCCACCAGACGGCGCTTCAAAGCATCCTCGGCCTCGTCGATGCCGCGCAACCGGCCGAGTTCGTCGCGGATCCGTTCCCACTCGGGCAACGGGTACAGCCAAAGACAACCTTCGTCGGCGGCGCTGTAGGTAAACACCAGGCGATCGCCGTCGTGCTCGGCGATCTGGGCGCGAAACCGCGCCGGGACCGCCAGCCGGCCCTTGCTGTCGAGATTGATCGTCGATTCGCCCTGGAACACAGATCGCCCCGTTCTCCCACAATTTTGCACTTTTTACCACTCAGAACAAGAAGATAGACCTTCCCGCCCCCGCTGTCAAGCACCGGGGCGGAAAAGTTCACGGGAGATCAGGGGTGTCTGGCGTCATTCCCGCGCCTGGACCATTCCCAGATAGTTACGGTGGCACGGTGGCCCAGGTCGTTGGATTTTGGGTTACGATGGGGCCCTATGGGTTGCATGGGACGATTATCCCAGCGCTGCCATCCACGCTGTCCTGGACCGGCAGGTCCGATTCCCGATCGCAAGACACCGGATTTCGATGAACCAAGAACCCCAGACCGACGACACACGCGACGCCGCCGAAGCGCTGGTCAAGGACATCGCCCGGATGCTGCTCGAGATCGGCCGCCAGACCGGTGTTACGGTCAAGCGCATGCGCCAGCTTTTCGGCCACACGCAAATCAAGGCCCTCGACGAAGAGGGCCTCAATCGCTTCGAGATCATGGCCGTCGCCGGCTTCAGCCGGCGCGCCATCCGGCTGATGCTGGCCGAGGACCACCGCCATGACCGCACCGACCTGCTCGCCCGGTTTATGGATTTCTGGGCCGCCGACCCGCTGTATCCGGACGAACTGCCGGTCAAGGGCGAGACCTTTCCATCGTTCCAGCATCTGCACGACCAGTACGGCAGCGATTTCACCGCCCCCGGGTTGCTGAAAGTGCTCGAACGGCGCGGCCTGGTCGAGGTCCGTGACGGGCAAGTTCGCGCCGTGCAGCGCCGGGTGTTCGCCGAGAGCGCACCGGAAATCATCGACGAATCGCGGCGTACGCTGATCTCGCTGCTGGCCACCGCGATCCGCAATATCCGGGGTGAAACCCCGCGCTTTTTGCAACGCCGCTTGCACAGCCGCCGCTTCCCGCCGGCCAGGCTGCCCGAAGTCCGGGCCGCGGTGCGCGATAAGGTCGAGGCCTTTATTGTCGAACTGATCGAATTCATGAACAGTTACGAAGATTTCTCGGTGACCGGTGTCGCGGAAGGCAGTGCAGCCGAGGTCGAGGCCGGGCTGGGGCTGCACTGGTTCGAGATCGAAAATCCGCAGGATCTGATCGGCGATTACCCCGGCCACCGGGTCACCGAACAAGGCGAGATCATCGATGTCAGTCACGAGGAACGCGCCAAAGCTATCATTCGTTCTGGGAAAAAGTCCCAGAACACGACCGATCCCGGTTCCGACTAGGCAAGCACCATGTTCCGCAAACTCGCTCTGACCCTGACCCTCGCGCTGCTCTGGACCGCCGAAGCGTTGGCAGTCGTGGAATCAGGCGTCGGCGCCCCCGAATCGTTCGGCGACTGGCTCGCCGGGCTGTTCAGTTGGTGGCCGTTCTGAGCCGTACCGCTTCTTTTTCCGGGAAGCGACCCCCTTCCCCCGCCCCGCGGGGGAAGGTGCGTCCGGTTGGGCAAAAAGCGAGATCCCGGCTCATGGCTGCGCCATCCGCAATGCCGATGGCGATCAGCCGCCGTGCTTGCCGGGGCTCCATTCGGGATCGAGCACGGCGCGCGCCTTGGCCAACGGCGCCGCTTCGAGGTCGGTAGCCAGCGAATCGTTCCAGCGATTCAGAAAGCCGTAAAGACAGATCGCGGCGAGCATCTCGACGATCTGCTCGGCGCTCCAGTGTTGCTTCAGCCGGGCCATCAACTCGGCATTGACGGCGTTCGGTACGCTGCCGGCGGCGAGCGCGAAATCGAGCGCAGCGCGTTCGGCCTCGCTGTACAGCGGGCTGTCGCGATACGACCACAGCGCTTCGAGCTTGGCCGGCTCGATGCCCGCCAGCTCGGCGGCGATCAGCGAATGGGCCTGGCAATAACGGCAGCCGGCGGCGGTGCTCGCGAAGTGGGCGAGCAGGCGCTTGAAACCGCCCGGCACGCTGCCTTGCGGGTCCATCACGGCCTGGGTCAGGACGCCGAAACCCTTGACGATCGCCGGGCGCCGCTGCATCGTCAACAGACTGTTCGGAACGAAACCCAAAATGCGTTCGAAGACGGCGAAGTCCTCGGCCAATTCCGGCGTCGTCATCGCCGGCAGCGGTTCGATCCAGCTCATGCCGCCGCCTCGGCGAGGGCCAAGCGCGGCCCGTGGCACAGCGCTTCGCGCGTCGCCGCGACGAGCAACTCGACCTCGGCGTCGTTGATTGCGAAATGCGGCGTGAAGCGCAGCGAGTTTTCGCCGCCGTGGATGACGTTGAGGCCGTGTTGGCGCAGGTATTCCTCGATGCTGTTCCGGCCGTAACTCTTGTACACGCGGCTGTCGAGTTCGAGGCTGAACAGCAATCCGGTGCCCTGGACGCGGACGATCGCTGCGCCGAGTTCGCCGCGCAGCGCCTCGAAACGCTGGACCAACTCGGCACCGCGCTCGCGGATGTTGGCGCGCAGTTCGGGCGTCAGGCTGTCGAGTACCGCGACCGCCACTTCGAGAGCGCGCGGATTGGTGGTCATCGTGTTGCCGTACACGCCCTTGCGGTACAACGCCGCGGCGCGCTCGGTCAGGGCCAGCACCGAGAGCGGGAACTGCCCGGCGTTCAAGGCTTTGGAATAGGTTTCCATATCCGGCGGCGGCAGCGCCTCGAAGCCGGGGTAATCGGTGATCGACAACACGCCGTGGGCACGCAACCCGGCCTGGATGCTGTCGACCAGCAGCAAGGTGCCGTGTTCCTGCGTCAATTGCCGCGCCAGGGCATAAAACTCCGGCGTGATGCCGGCGCCGGGATTGCCTTCGCCCATCACCGGTTCGATGAACAGCGCTTCGATGAAGATGCGGTTATGGCGGCAGAAATCGAAAATCTGCTGTAATTGCGTCGTGCTGTTCGGTTCGACGGTCAACAGATCGTCGCGGTCGCGGAAACTGGCGAGATAACGGGCATAGACTTTATGGCTCGAATCGGAATAGCGCGCCGGGCGGTCGGTACGGCCGTGAAAACCGCCGCGCAAACCGAGCCGGCGGATGGGGTGGCCGCGCGCCGGGCCGTCGGGGTCGGTTTGGATCCGGGCGTTGATATCGGCGATGCGGGCCGCCACGCTCACCGCTTCGGAACCGGAATTGACGCACACAAAACGCGCGTACGGGCATCCCCCCGAGCGCTGCCGGCCGATTTCGCGACGCAACGCGGCAGCGAACCGCATCTGGCTGAGATGCGGCGTCATCACGTTGGCCATCGCATAGGGCTTGGACAGCGCGGCGAGCACCGCAGGCGGCGCGTGACCCAGGCCGAGCATGCCGTAACCACCGGCGTCGTATAACACCGCCCCTTTGCTGGTGACGATCCACGGGCCGCGCGCGGCGAGCGCGACGTAAGGATTGACCGCATCCTCAGGATAGAAGTTGAGATAATCGTGCTGGACGCGCGCGATCTGCTCGCGTTCGCCGAGCGCGGCGATCTCGGGGTCGTCGGCGGCGAGTTCCTGGTAGGCCTCATGGGCCGCGGTGACTGCATCGGCAAGCAGCGGATCGGCAGTCAAAAACGGTTTGAGCCTGGCGTCATCCAGACCCGGCGTTTCGATTTCGCCGCCGGAACGGCGCAGCACTTGCAGTTGTTTGAATAAATCCATGGGCAATCACATTCAGCTATGGCATTCGGCTATGGCATTCGGCAATGGCATTCAGCACGGGAATGACGGGCTGGAGTCCGGCCCGTGAAGGGTTGCCAGCCTATCATGGCCGCCGGCGCGCAGCAAAGCGGCGGGTGCTTCCCGGCCTGCGGTGTGCTGTGCCAACGCCCAGGCGACATGCTCGCGCACCAGTTCGGACGACTGCGCCAAGCGGCTCTCGAGCGCCCGGCACACGTCATTGCCGTGCCGGGCATTGCCGAGCGCCACGGCAATATTTCGCAACCACCGCTGATGACCCAGACGGCGGATCGCGCTGCCTTCTGTGCGCGCCGCGAATGTCGCTTCGTCCCAAGCAAATAGGTCGATGAGTGCCGGCGCGTCGAGTCCGTGGCGCGGCAAAAAATCGGCCTCCGCCGTGTGCCGCGCAAAGCGGTTCCACGGGCACACCGCCTGGCAATCGTCGCAACCGTAAATCCGGTTGCCGATCTGGGCGCGGAATTCCAAAGGAATCGCCCCGGGCAATTCGATCGTCAGGTACGAGATGCAGCGCCGGGCGTCGAGCACGTAAGGCGCGACGATCGCCTGCGTCGGACAGACGTCGAGACAACGGCGGCAGGTGCCGCAATGGTCGGTTGCCGGCACGTCCACCGGGAGCGGCAAGTCGGTGTAGATCTCACCGAGAAAGAACCAGCTTCCGGCCTGCCGGTTGAGCAGATTGGTGTGTTTGCCGATCCAGCCGAGGCCGGCTTTCGCCGCCAGCGGTTTTTCGAGCACCGGGGCGCTGTCGGTGAACACCCGATAGCGATGCGGCACGGCGTCGGCGATCTGCTCGGCCAAGCGCTGGAGACGCCGGCGCAGCACCTTGTGATAATCGCGGCCGAGCGCATAGCGCGAAACCGTTCCCCGGCGATCGTCGGCCAACACCGCGGCGAGCGGCGCCGCCGGTGGCAGGTAATCGAGGCGGGCGCTGATCACCCGGCGCACGCCGGGGATCAAGCGCGCCGGCCGGCTGCGCTTTACGCCGTGTCGCGCCATATACTCCATCTCGCCGTGATAGCCGGCTTGCAACCACTCGGTCAGGCGTTGCTCGGCCACCCCCAGATCGACGTCGCTGACCCCGATCTGCTGAAAACCGAGGGCCGCGCTCCACGCCCGGATCTGGCTTTTCAGCGCCGTAAAATCAGGCGAGTGCCGCTTATAATCGGTGACATGCATCGCATGGGATTATATCGGGCCGCCGACGTGCGCCGGATCGACGCCCGGCTGATCGCCGCGGCCGGCGGCGACGGCTACCGCATCATGCAGCGCGCCGGTCAGGCCGCGTGGAAATGTCTAAACGAACACTGGCCCGATACCCGCCGGCTTTTGGTTTTGACCGGCGCCGGCAACAACGGCGGCGACGGTTGGGTGCTGGCCCGCCTGGCGCGCGGCGCCGGGCTTGAAGTCAACGTCTTGGCGCTACGCGATCCAGGCGCCCTCGGCGGCGACGCCGCCGCCGCGGCCCGCGATTACCTCGCCGCCGGCGGCGCCTGGGCGCCGTTCGCCGCGCCGACCGCGGATCGTTTCACCACCGATTCCGAACCGCAGCTCATCGCCGATGCACTCCTTGGCACGGGTCTGGACGCCGCGCCGCGCGACGCCTACGCTGCGGCCATCGAGTGGGCCGGCCGGCAAGCAGCGCCGCGGCTCGCCCTCGATGTGCCGTCCGGGCTCGATGCCGACCGGGGCAGCACACCCGGCGTGGCGTTGCGTGCCGATCTCACCGTCACCTTCGTGGCCGCCAAAACCGGCCTGTACACCGGTCGCGGCCCGGATCTGTGCGGCCGTATCGTGGTCGCCCCGCTCGACGCCGATCCAGCGCACCGCACCGGGATCGCACCCGTTGCCGAGCTGTTGACCGGAGATGCCGAACTGCCACCGCGCCCGCCAACCACCCACAAAGGACAATGCGGCCATCTGTTGATCGCCGGCGGCCGGCCCGGCATGCTCGGCGCCGCGTTGCTCGCCGGGCGCGGCGCCCTGCGCGGCGGGGCCGGTCTGGTCACCGTGCTGACCCACCGCCGGCACGCCGCCTGGATTGCACTGCACCGCCCTGAATTGATGACGGCAAGCTGGCCCCCCGGCTGGCGGCGGGCCGGTCGCGGCGTCATCGAGCGGGCGACCGTGATCGCACTCGGTCCGGGACTGGGGCAGAGCCGCTGGTCGAAGTCGTTGTTTCGCCGGCTGGCCGCCGATGCGCGGCCGGTCGTCATGGACGCTGACAGTCTGAACCTGCTGGCCGGCAAAGGCCGGACGACCGGCGCCGGCCCGCCCGGCGCGCCGCGCCTTTTGACGCCGCACCCCGGAGAAGCGGCGCGCCTGCTCGGCACCATCAGTGCGGCGATCGAAAACGACCGGCCAGCCGCTGCCCGGGCGATCGCCCAGCAATACCAGGCGGTGACGATACTCAAAGGCGCCGGCAGCTTGATCGCCGAGCCGTCCGGTCGGCTGGCGGTGATCGGCCACGGCACTCCGGCGATGGCCGGCGCCGGTATGGGTGACGTGCTGACCGGATTGGCCGGTGCCTTGCTGGCCCAGGGACTCGATCCGTGGCATGCCGCCTGTACCGCCGCCCTGGCCCACGCCCGGGCCGGCGAAGTCGCCGCCGCCGGGCGCGACCGCGGCCTTTTGGCCGGCGAGCTGGCCGACGCGCTGCCGGCGATTCTGGCCGGCGGTACGGCCGCGATATAAACGCCGGTCTCGACACCGATGTCCGCCCGCCAACCGGCCGCCGCAACCTATCGCGCGACACTGGATGAACCGGCGATGATCCGGCTCGCCGGGCAACTCGCCGCCCAGCTCGCCGGTCACCCTGCCATGATCGAATTACAGGGCGATCTCGGCAGCGGCAAAACGACCTTCGCCCGCGCCCTGATCCACGCCCTCGGCGGTCCCGAACGCATCCCGAGCCCGACGTACGCCTTGCTCGAATGCTACCCGCTGGCCGCCGGCCAGGCGGTCCACCTGGATCTATACCGGATTCAAAACCCCGCCGAAATCGACGAACTCGGGCTCGACGAACTCCTCGCCGCCGCGCCGACCGTGCTGCTCGTCGAATGGCCGGAACACGGCGCCGGCCTCCTGCCGCCCGCCGACCTGCGCCTTCATCTGACCGGCGGCAACCGAAACCGCACCCTCGAAATCACCGCCCACAGCTCCGCCGGCCGCCGCTGGCTGTGCCGGCTGGCCGGCGACCCGGTTGCGGTATAGTCACCCCATGCGCCGTCTTGGATTTATCTTCGGATTTCTGCTGATCGCCACACTGGCCACCTACGCCGTGCTGCACACCACCGGCTGGTTCCAGCCCGGTCGCCAGCCCGTCTCCCCGGACTCGTCTCCGCAGCCGGAACGACAAATCGCACCACCGGTGCCGGCCGAAAATGTGATGGCGCCACTGGCAACCCAAGCCACAACGTCCACACCACCACCGGCGGCCAGCACCGGCCAGCCGCCCGTCACGGCCGCGACACCAAACGAAGCGCCGCCCACTCTACCGCAACAACCGGAGAGGGTCGAGTTCACTGCAAAACCCCGCGAACCACCCCGCGCAGCGCCTGTCACGCCCGGCGAAGCGGAGCAGCAGCCCACCGCGCCGGCGCTGGACACGGCCGCGACCGCCGGCGCCGCATCCTCCGACTTGACAGAATCGATCGAACCGCAATGGCAGCCCTTCTGGGGTCCGTTCAACAACGCCACCTCGGCCGCGCGTTTCGCCGCCGAACTGCAACAAAGAACCGGAATCGACATCCGCCCCCTCGAAACCCGCCCCGGACGCTTTATGGCCGCCTTCGCCTATCGCGACGAACAAGAACGCCAGGCCAACCGCGCGGCAATAGAAGAAGGCGCCGGACTCAAGATCGAGTTACGGCAATATTGATCGCCCTTCCCGACAACCGCGCGGAGAGACCCCGATGATCCACGACAGCATTACCGGCACGATCGGCGAAACGCCAATTGTCCGGATCAACCGCTTGGCGCCGCCGGGCATCGAGATGTACGTCAAGCTCGAAGCGTTCAATCCGATGTCGTCGGTCAAAGACCGGCTGGCGCTGGCCATCGTCCAGGACGCCGAGCGGCGCGGCGAACTCAAGCCCGGACAGACCGTGATCGAGGCCACCTCGGGCAATACCGGCATTGCGCTGGCGATGGTCTGCGCGGCACGCGGCTACCCCTTCGTCGCGGTGATGACCGAAACCTTTTCGATCGAACGGCGCAAGCTGATGCGCGCCCTCGGTGCCCGGTTGATTCTGACCCCGGCCGCCGAGCGCGGTTCGGGCATGGTGCGCATCGCCGCGCAACTGGCAGATAAAAACGGTTGGTTTTTGGCCCGCCAATTCGAAAATCCCGCCAACCCCGCTTGGCACCGGCAGACGACCGGCCCGGAAATCCTCCGCGATTTCGCCGGCCGTAGGCTCGATTATTTCGTCTCCGGCTACGGCACCGGCGGCACACTGACCGGCGCCGGGCAGGTGCTCAAAGCGGCGCGCCCCGGCATCCGGATCGTCGCCACCGAACCGGAAGGGGCGGCGCTGCTGGCGGGCAAAGCATGGCAGCCGCATAAGATCCAGGGCTGGACGCCCGATTTCATTCCCGAAGTACTCGATCGCACCGTCTACGACGAGGTGATTCCGGTGAGCGACGAGGAGGCGGTGACGACGGCCCGCCAGCTCGCCGCCCGCGAAGGCATTTTCTGCGGCATTTCGTCCGGCGGCACCTTCGCCGCCGCCTTCAAGGTCGCGGCCCAGGCCGAACCGGGCAGCGCCATCCTGGCGATGCTGCCCGACACCGGCGAGCGTTATCTTTCCACCGTCCTGTTCGAGGGCATACCGGAAGGCTCCGACGAGGACCTGCTCGCCGGCCTGCCCTGACAGGTTGTTGAAAAACGCCATCCTGGCGTTTTTCAACGTCGCTTGCGAAAGGCGCGACTTTCGCTGCGCTCCCGAAATCAGCCGCTAAGGAGCGCCTGATTTCGCCGGGNNGTTTTTCAACAGCCTGCTAATCTATCGAGGGTCTGAAGCAGTCCATCGGGGACTGCTCAGACCACGCAAAGTCCGGCACCGGCCCGGGCTTTGCTTGCCTGCCGGCAGGCGGAAACGCTGGCTTCATCAGCTTCCCTATCGATCAGCACGGCACTTGATGAAATCATTGTTTTCACGATACAATTTTTGACATTTGTCATCTGAACAGCGGGATCGCGCCCTGCTATCCTGCGCCGCATTGTTGATCGTCCCGGGCGCATTCGTCACGGGTAATCGGGGGAGGGGGTGCTCCTTCATTCATTTGCATGGCTGCTCCATTACGGCTGTCCGCGCGCCGAACTGCGAGGTCTCGGCGGCGGCATATCAACGCCGTAGAACCACAATAAACATTGCAGAGGCTGTCGATGTCAACTCCGATTTCCGCCGCGCGCCGCGCCTTTCGTCGTGATCTTTCCCCTATCCTGCCGGTACCGCTGCTGCTGGCCGCGGCGCTGCTCGCCGCCGGGCCGGCGAGCGCGGCGTTCACCGTCGAGCCGCTGACCTGGAACATCATCGGCCTGGACAGCAACCGGCCGGCGGATGGGCCGCGGGATTTCCCGGTCGGCGCCCGGGTCTGCACCGATGCCGATAGCGCCGGCCCAGTGCAGGTCGATCTGCTCTGGGACTCGTTCAATGCCAATATCGATCTGCGTCCTGGCTCGCTCGGTTCGTTGACGTTTCCCGCCATGTTGGGCGGCGAATGTGTCGATGCCTATTTCGAAGTCGAAGTGAATCCGAGCGCGGTGTCGTTCGGCAGCACACGGCGCTACCGGATCGTCGCCGACGACGGCGTCACCATGGGCATGTCGCCGGAGCCGCGCGAGCTGTTTGTCGAGTTTCTGATTTCGCAAAACCGCAACTTCACCTCGACCGTCCGCTTCGGCACTAACGCCGGCAACCTGGCGGTGGTGCCGCCCGGCGGAGCGATGAACCTGGTCGTTGGCGAAACCTATTTCATCGAACTGACCGGCGGCACCGCGATCCAGGGCTACGAACAGTTCGAGGAATTTCTGACGCTGTCCAATACGATTTTCCGCATCCTGTCGGTGAACACCGATTACGCCGCCAACTCATCGCCGTTTGTCGCCAATCCCAACGATCGCCTTTACGCCGACGCTTGCTTATGGGACAACGATCCGAACAGCCCCAATTACCGCTCGTGCTCGAGCACCGGCAAGACCGGCGGCCAGCCGGTGATCACCACGTATCAGATATTTATCGAAAGCGGCGGTGGCACCCAGACTTCGCTGAACAGTCTGCTCTACGATTTTTCCGGTTCGAGCTTTCACTACAACTCCGATTTCAGCGCCGCGGCACGGATCGCCAATATCATCGATCCGGCGGCCGCGAGCATCGTCAAATCTTTCATCCCGGCGACCACCAACGTCGGTGGAATCTCGACCCTGCGCTTCACGCTGACCAACGCCAACGCCGGGGCAATCGACGGCGCGCAGTTTATCGACAATCTGCCGGCGGGTCTGGAAGTGGCGAATCCGCCGCAGGCCTCGACCAGCGGTTGCGGCACACCGACCTTCGCGCCCTTGGCGGGCGACACCGTTCTGACCTTTACCGATGGCACGATCGGCGGCAACAGCAGTTGCACCATCGCGGTGAACGTCACCGCGACGGCCACCGGGGTCTTCAACAACATTTCCAACAACTTGTTTATCGGCACGGTCGATACCTTGAGCTTCGCCACGGCCACGTTAACGGTGAACAACGCGCCGCCGCCGCCGGCCTGTACGCCGGGGATCGAACTGGCGCGCTGGACGATGGCCCCGGCGCAAGGCACCGCGGTGCCTCCGCTCTTTTTCAGCAAGTCTTCGCAAGTCGGCACGGCGACCGCCGCGTTTAACGCGACCGCCGGGATGACCAACACGATCAATACCGCCTCCGGCAACCCGGTCAACGCCTGGTCCGGAACCGGCTGGCCTGTGGCAACCGTACCGGCCACGGCCGGGCCGGGCCCCAATGACGCTTCCTATTTCGAGTTCCAACTCGATACCAGCGCTTTTACCGGCGGGCCGGTGCAGATTGCTCTGCAAGTCAACCCGTCGCCCACCGGCACCTGGGCCTCGCCCAGCAATATCACGGCCAACGTGCATGCCCGCGCCGACGGCGGTCCATTCAGCACCATCATCAATGCGAACGGCATTACCCGCGATACTTGGAACCCGCTCTCCGGCAGCGTCACGCCCGGTGCGTCAACGACGACCTTCCGGATCAACGCTTCCGGCCGCAGCAACGGCAATCCCGAGGCACCGCTGTTGATCGACAATATCGTTTTCACCGGTTGCGGTGTGCCCGATCCGGCGACGCTGAACAAGGCGTTTGCGCCGAACCCGATCGCCGCCGGCGGCACCTCGACGCTGACTTTCACGCTGAGCAACAGCAATGCGATTGCCCTGACCGGCGCGACCTTTACCGACGATCTGCCGGCCGGCATGACGGTGGCCGCGGTGCCGGCCGCCGCCAGCACCTGCGGCGGCACATGGGCGCCGGCCGCCGGCGCTACGACGTTGAGTTTCTCCGGCGGTACGATTCCGGCCACCGGCAGTTGCACGCTGGCGGTTGACGTCACTTCGTCGGTCCCCGGCCCGAGTACCAACATCAGCGGCTTTATTTCGACCACCGAGTCCGGCCTCAACAGCGGCCCCGGCGGTTCGGCCACGGCGACCTTGACCGTGGTGATACCTCCGGTCATCGATAAACTGTTTGCGCCCAATCCGATTCTGGCCAGCCAGGTTTCGACGCTGACGTTCAGCATCACCAACCCGAACCAGAACACGCCGATCGGCGGCGTGGCATTCAGCGACGCGTTGCCCAATCTGCCTGGGGTAATGATGGTCGCCAATCCGGCAAATGCAACGGCTTCGGCGGAATGTGGTTTCCCGCTGTTCGCGCCGTTGCCCGGCGACACGTTCCTCAGCTTTTCTGGCGGCACCATCCTCGGCGGCGAGACGTGCACCGTCTCGGTGGACGTCACCGTGCCGGTGGACGACGATTATCCGAACACCAGCGGCAATGTCTCGCACCTGGTCAACGGCGTGCCGGCGAGCGGCAACACGGCTGCGGACACGCTGACCGCAGTACCGCCGGCCCCGGCCATCGGCCTGCTCAAGCAAGTGGGACCGACCGCCGCCGGCAACTGGTTCCCGTATCTCGCCGTCGCCGAAAGCGACCCGGTGTTTTATCTGCTGACCATCGAAAACTTAGGCGACGTCGCTTTAAGCCCGATTACGGTATCCGATCCGCTGGTCGATACTTCCGGCTGCGTCTGGCCCGACCCGCTGCCGGTCGCCGATATCAACGACGACGACCACATCGCGACCTGTGTGATCGGCGCGGTGACCGCCACCGCCGGCGAAACGCCGAATACCGCGACAGCGACGGGCGAGTTCGGTGGGACCATGGTCAGCGATCAGAACAGCGCAATCTTCGCCACCACCGGCCTGACGCTGGTCAAAGCTGCGAACCCGATGATGTTCACCGCAGCGGGCGAAATCATCAACTACACCTTCACCGTCACCAACTCGGGAGCAGCGATCCTCAGCAGCCCGCTTCAGATCAACGACCCGCAGATCGTTGACGCCGCCTGCCCGCCGTTGAACACGATCGGCAACAATGACAACTTCTTCGATCCGGGCGAACAAGTCGTCTGCACCGGCAGCCATACGATCACCGCCGGTGACGTCGGTAATGGCTTTTTCACCAACACCGCAACCGCCAGCACGCCTGAAACCACTTCGCCACCCGACAGCGCTACAGTCACGCTCGCCGGCGCGGCGTTGACCATCGTCAAGACGCAGACCAGCGGCCCGAACCCGGCAACCGTGGCGGGCAATGTGTTGGGCTACACCATCGTCGTGACCAATACCGGCAATATCAATCAGACCGGAGTCGCCGTCAGCGATACGCTGCCCGACGGCAGTGCCGGAGTTTTGACCGGCCCGGCCGAATCGATGACCACCGACAGCATCCTGGAGGTCGGCGAAACCTGGACCTATACGATCAACTATACCGTGACGCAGGCCGATCTCGATAACGGTGCGGCACTGGTCAACAGCACCAGCGTGACGACCAACCAGGTGCCCGGCCCGACCACCGATACGGCGACCACGCCGGTCAACCAGAACCCGGACCTGACCACCGCCAAGGCCCTGACCGGCAATGCCGACGAAGATGCCAGCGGCACGGTCAGCGTCGGCGATACCTTGACCTTTACGATCACCGTCACCAACACCGGCAACGTCACGCTGACCAACGTCACGGTCAGCGATCCGCAACTGACACCGAACGCAACCAGTTGCCCCAGCGTCGCGCCGGCGGCCACCTGTGTCCTGACCGGCATCTACGTCGTCCAGCAAACCGACGCCGATAACGGCCAATTCGTCAACACCGGCACCGGCGATTCGGATCAAACCCCGCCCGTGCCCGATACGGTCACCACGCCGGTCGAACAGACCCCGGACC